>Ga0078972_1005524_pt1 | contig 31920 bp, 43 predicted proteins | sample YelNatPaOPGAMG01_FD_67568 | JGI IMG/M metagenome (GOLD analysis project Ga0078972, IMG submission 67568) | Hot spring thermophilic microbial communities from Obsidian Pool, Yellowstone National Park, USA - OP-RAMG-01 (SPADES assembly) (version 2) | ecosystem: Environmental > Aquatic > Thermal...
TGTGAACCTGGAGGTAGAATTGATCGTGCCGGTAGCGTTGGAACAAGGGTCGAAGTTTGCTATACGAGAAGGTGGTCTAACGGTAGGCGCCGGGGTGATCACCAAGATTTTGGATTAGGTAGGATATGGCTAAACAAAAAATACGCATTCGACTTAAAGCATACGATCATCGTGTCCTCGATCAATCAGCAAAGCGGATTGTCGAGACTGCCGAGCGAACTGGTGCACGAGTTGTTGGTCCAGTACCCTTGCCAACTCGCATAGAAAGGTTTACAATTCGGCGCTCGACATTTATCGATAAGGATTCTCATGAGCATTTTGAAATCCGCACCCATAACCGTCTAATTGACGTGTTAGACCCGGATTCAAAAACGATTGACATGCTGATGCGATTGAACCTCCCCGCTGGGGTGGACATCGAGATCAAGATTTAACAAAGTAATTGACTCAATCGGGCATATCCTGGTTGAGTGAGAACAACAGGCAGCACAAGAACGAGCTTGTACGCGCACCTAAAATTCTATTGTTGTGCGGCAAATCGTGCGACTGTGTTGCGGACAGGGATGATGCAGCCATGCCCAGGCTGACAGTCCCATAGAAAAATTTTAGTAGGAGACAATTGAGATGATAAAAGGGCTACTAGGCAAAAAAGTCGGAATGACTCAGATTTTTGATGAGTCGGGTTCGGCAATACCGGTAACATTGATTGAAGCCGGGCCGTGTTACGTTACACAAATACGGACACCTGAGCGAGATGGTTACGCTGCTGTCCAATTGGGATTTGAAGAAGTCAAACCGAAACGCCTAACAGCAGGTGAATTAGGGCATGTAAAGCGCAACAATCTCCCTCCGTTGCGCTATTTGCGCGAATTTAGCGAAAAGGAACCTGGTGTGGAAGAAGGCGAAAAGGTAACCGTTGATCAGGTGTTTGGTAGTGGCGATTTAGTAGATGTCAGCGGAGTAAGCAAAGGAAAAGGTTTTGCCGGTGGCGTCAAACGATATCATTTTCATGGTGGTAAGAAGACCCATGGTCAATCAGACCGGTGGAGAGCGCCTGGTTCACGAGGTTCCGGCACTACCCCTGGGCGAGTGTTCAAAGGCGCGCGTGGTCCAGGACATATGGGAAACGAAAATGTAACCGTGCAAAATTTGAAAGTTGTGCTTGTTGATGGAGAGCGGAATTTGCTAGGTGTTCGCGGTGCGGTACCTGGGCCAAAAGGTGGTCTCCTGATGATCAAAGGTGCTCGAAAGCAATAAGGAGCGAGATAATGATAGTGGATGTAGTGAATTTACAAGGTGAAAAAGTAAATACGGTTGAGCTTCCCGCAGCCATTTTTGAGGCACCGGTAAATGTCAGCTTGATGCATCAGGCTTATGTGCGCCAGATGGCAAATGCCCGTTTGGGAACTCATAAAACGAAAGGCCGCAGTGAGGTTGCCGGTGGTGGTCAAAAGCCATGGAGGCAAAAAGGAACCGGGCGCGCCCGCCAGGGTTCACGCCGAGCCCCTCATTGGGTGGGCGGTGGAAAAGTTCATACTCCAAAACCGCGTGATTATTCTCAGGATATGCCCAAAAAGATGCGCCGAGCAGCATTGCGATCTGCATTAAGCGCGAAAGCGGCAGCATCAGAGATTGTCGTGTTAGACGAGTTGACTTTACCTGAGGCGAAGACGCGCTTGATGGCAAATAGCTTGAATACCCTGGTCGGAAATGCCAGCACACTGATATTGATCCCGTCTAAGGAAGCTAGCTATGAAATGGTCATCCGCTCAACCAATAATTTAGCGGATGCAAAAACATTATTAGCCAATTATCTGAACATCCGAGATTTGATGGTCTATGACAAAGTCGTAATGCCTCTCAAAGCTCTTGATGTTCTAGTTTCGTATTTAGGTTAGGATGGAGGCAGCTCATGACTACGATATATGATGTGCTTCGCCGCCCTATCGTGACTGAGAAAACAAATTACTTGGTTTCAGATTTACACCAATATGTGTTTGAGGTGGCGCCTGATTCATCGAAAACATTAATCAAGGACGCGGTCGAGCTACTTTTTGATGTGAAGGTATTGGATGTCAATGTGATCAATTTACCCGCTAAGAGAACAAGACGAGCGCGAAACCGGCAACTACGCATCCGACGTAGTGGTTATAAAAAGGCGATCGTGACATTAGCTGCTGGTGATACTATCCCGGTGTTTGAGGGGGTGAAATAATGGCAGTCAAGAAATATAAACCGACAACCCCCGGACAACGTGGAATGACCGGTTATACCTTCGAGGAAATCACCAAAACAACACCGGAACGATCCTTAATTGTTGCCTTACGGAAATCTGGCGGGCGGAACGCTTATGGTCGCGTGACGGTCCGGCATCGCGGGGGTGGCAACCACCGCTTTATCCGCATCGTAGATTTCAAGCGCGATAAAATTGGTATCCCAGCACGTGTTGCTGCAATTGAGTATGACCCCAATCGTACAGCCCGCTTAGCATTGCTCAATTATGCTGATGGGGAGAAGCGTTACATTGTTGCTCCCTTAGACTTAAAAGTCGGCGACACGGTCCTTTCGGGTCCACAGGCAGAGATCCGACCGGGCAATAGCTTGCCAATTTCAAATATTCCCGTAGGAACATTAGTTCATAATATTGAGCTAAAAGTTGGCAAGGGTGGGCAGTTAGTTCGCTCAGCAGGAAGTGCCGCGCAATTATTAGCAAAAGAAGGCGATTATGCACAAATCCGCTTGCCTTCTGGAGAAGTGCGTTTGGTGTTGCAAAAGTGTTATGCTACGATTGGACAAGTCGGGAATATTGACCACAGTAATGTCAAACTGGGAAAAGCCGGACGAAAGCGTCATATGGGAATTCGACCAACAGTACGAGGAACCGCAATGAGCCCACGCGACCATCCACATGGTGGTGGAGAAGGACGACAACCGGTGGGTATGCCCGGTCCGAAGAGCCCGTGGGGCAAACCGACCCGTGGTTATAAAACTCGACGCAATAAGACAACTGACAAGTACATTGTCAGACCGCGCAGCAAGAAAAACCGCTAAGCAGATGATGATGGAAGTCGAAACCGGATTTAGAACGTTATGGAGATGAAGTAATGGGACGATCATTAAAGAAAGGTCCGTTTGTTGATCCAAAACTGCTCAGCCGAATTGAGGCGATGAACGAAAAGGGCGAAAAGAAAGTTATCCGAACCTGGAGCCGCGATAGCACAATTTTCCCCCAGATGGTGGGGCATACGATTGCGGTACATGATGGACGGCGACATGTTCCAATATACATTACCGAGAACATGGTCGGGCATAAATTAGGAGAATTCGCCCCAACCCGAACGTTTCGCGGGCATGTGGCTGAGAAGAAGGCGAAGAAAGGTTAATCGCTATGAATGTAGATATTCGTGCTCATGCAAGTTACGTTCCGTATTCTGCACAGAAAGTGAGATTGTTAGTCGATCTGGTGCGGGGTAAACGGGCTGTGGAGGCGCAAAATATCCTTCAGTTTGCTCCTCAAGCGGCTGCTACCCCATTGTTGAAACTAATCGATTCAGCGGTTGCGAATGCAGAACAAAATTTTGGCGCCAATCGCAATGATTTAGTCATTTATCAAATCTATGCCAACGAAGCTCCGACTCGAAAATGGCGTAAATTTGGAGCGCGTGGGCGATTTAAACCCTGGTTACGTCGCAGTTCGCATATCACTGTTGTTCTGCGCGAGACGGAGTAATCCTACAAGGAGAAGGTTATGGGTCGTAAAGTACATCCGATTGGTTTTCGTTTGAAAATCAACAAAACCTGGGAAGGTCGTTGGTATGCAGAAGGGAAAGAATATGTAGACCAATTACACCAGGATTTTAAAATCCGTGAAATTGTCCGCAATGAAGCGCCTCGAGCGGGTGTCTCGCGCATCGATATCGAGAGATTCCCTGGGAAAGTTAAAGTGGTAGTCAATACCGCAAAACCAGGAATTCTCATCGGGCGGAAGGGCGAAAGCGTAAAGAAAATGCGCACCGAATTGGAAGCATTGGTGGGGAAGAAGATTGATCTCGAAATCAAGGAGATCAAATACCCGGACCTGGATGCTTATCTGGTGGCAACGACGATTGCTGAACAACTGGAACGGCGTATATCCTACCAACGGGCAATGAAAAAAGCCATGCAGCAAGCCATGCGCCAGGGTGCACAGGGAATTCGTGTGGAAGTTGGGGGACGGTTGAGCGGTGCGGAAATGGCTCGTTCGGTAAATATGCGCGAAGGTCAAGTACCCCGTCAAACATTGCGGGCTGATATTGATTTTGCGAAAACCACCGCACTGACCACTTATGGGATTATAGGGGTTAAAGTGTGGATTTACCGCGGGGAAGCACAACTTGAGACTGAAGAAACAGTTGAGGCAACCGAGGGAGTATATGTTAGTGAATAAAAATACGTTCTGGCGTAAGATGCGTTTTGGAACGAATACGCTGGACGAAAAGATGATTATGATGAGGGTGCAATTATGTTGATGCCAAAGCGTGTTAAATGGCGCAAGCAAATGCGCGGTCGCATGAAAGGGAAAGCCTACCGAGGTGCAGAAGTTACCTTCGGGGATTTCGGGCTGCAAGCTTTAGAACCAGGGTGGGTAACTGCCCGCCAGATCGAAGCCGCCCGTCGTGCTATCGTTCGTGCAATGCGCCGCCGTGGAAAAATTTGGATTCGGATTTTCCCTGATAAACCTTATACCCAAAAGCCTGCTGAAACGCGGATGGGTAAAGGGAAAGGGAATGTGGAATATTGGGTAGCTGTCGTCAAACCGGGACGAATCATGTTCGAGGTAGGCGGTGGTTTACCTGAGGAAGTGGCATTGGAAGCTTTAAAACTTGCTCAATATAAATTCTCGATAAAGACGAAGATCGTAGGCCGTTATGAGAGAGCAGGAGGCGAAGCATGAAGCTAGAGGAAATTCGAGCGTTATCTGATCAGGAGTTGAAAACGAAAATTGATGAAGCTCGCAAAGAGTTAATGAATTTTCGCTTTCAGATGGCAATGGGAAATTTACCTGATTATACTCGGCTAAAACAAACTCGGCGTTTGATCGCCCGCTTCCTGACCGTTCAACGAGAACGCCAATTAGCGGTGAAGGAAGGTGCTAAATGAATACAAGACGAAGAATGACCGGGGTTGTAAAGAGTAATAAGATGGATAAGACTGTGGTTGTCGAAGTCAGCCGCACCTATGTTCATCGGCTTTACAAAAAAGTGGTGCGTAGCAGTAAACGGATTATGGCTCACGACGAGTTAAATTGTCAAATTGGTGACCAGGTCGTCGTTGTGGAAAGCAAGCCAATCTCGCGCAATAAACATTGGGTTGTGGAAAAAATCCTTCGCCATGAAATCGGGTCGGAAAAATCGGAAAGCGTGAAGGAGATGGCCGTATGATCCAGCAAGAGACCCGTTTAAAAGTTGCAGATAATAGTGGCGCCCGCGAGTTGTTGGTTATTCATATCATGGGCGGCTCCACTCGGCGCTATGGCGCGGTGGGTGATGTGGTTGTTGCAACCGTGAAATCTGCTTCACCGCACGGAGCGGTAAAAAAGAGTGAAATTGTCAAAGCGGTTGTCGTGCGTTGTGCCAAACAATGGCGGCGCGAGGATGGATCCTATATCCGCTTTGATGACAATGCGGCTGTCATTCTGGATACCGATGGAAAAAATCCAAAAGGGACACGCATCTTTGGCCCGGTTGCGCGTGAACTCCGTGAAAAAGGCTTCATGAAAATCGTCTCACTTGCACCAGAGGTTTTGTGAGAATGGGAAAAGAAGGAGTATCAGCCGTGAAGGTGAAAATTAGAAAAGGCGATAAAGTCGAAGTGATTTCGGGTCGGGAGGTAGACCGCGGTAAACGCGGTGAGGTAATTAAAGTTTTGCCTGATACCCATCGGGTGGTTGTGCAAGGAATAAATATTCGCAAGAAGCATCAGCGCCCCGTTGAGTCGCAAGGGCGAAATATTACCCCCGGAATTGTGGAATTTGAAAGCCCGATTCATGTTTCGAATGTCATGTTGGTTTGCCCAAAGTGTGACAAACCCACCCGGGTAGGATTTCAACGCGAAGGCGAAGAAGTCCATCGTGTGTGCAAGCATTGCCAGGCGTGGATTGACTAAGGGTAATTGGGAGTAAGTTATGAATCATATGAGAGAAAGATACCAAAAAGAAGTAGCGCCAGCTCTACTGAAAACTTTAAACCTTGACAATGTAATGCAAATTCCCAAGGTTAAAAAAGTAGTGGTAAATGTTGGCGTTGGTGAAGCTTTAGATAATCCAAAAGCTTTAGAAGCTGCGGTAGAAGATATTACTAAAATAACCGGGCAGAAACCGATTGTCACGAAAGCGCGGAAAAGTATCGCCAACTTCAAGTTACGAGAAGGAAGAGCGATTGGTGTCAAGGTGACCTTGCGGGGAGAACGCATGTGGGATTTTCTGGATCGGCTTATTAATATTGCGTTGCCACGTGTGCGCGATTTTAGAGGAGTACCTACGGACGCATTTGATGGACGGGGTAACTATACATTAGGATTGCGGGAGCAATTGGTATTCCCCGAGATTGATTACGATAAGATCGATAAACTACGCGGACTCGAGATTAGCATTATCACCTCGGCGCGCACCGATGAAGAAGGCAGACAGTTACTAAAACTTTTGGGAATGCCCTTTAAGAAGGATGGGTAAACGATGGCGAAAAAATCAATGATTATTCGAGAAACAAGACGCAAGTACCCTAATCGTGTACGCAATCGCTGTAAAATTTGTGGCCGCCCACGAGGCTATTACCGACGTTTTGGGTTGTGCCGGATTTGCTTCCGCGAACTAGCATTGCAGGGCAAAATCCCCGGCGTAGTCAAGTCATCGTGGTAGACGGATGGAGAGGTGAAATATGAGTGTTAATGATCCGATAGCAGATATGCTAACTCGCATCCGCAATGCGATCATGGCTGGACACCCAACGGTGGCATTGCCGAGCTCAAAGCTGAAAGTTGCTATTGCAAAGATATTGCATGAAGAAGGCTACATCAGCAATTATGAAGTAGTGGAAGGCAAAAGCGGCGCTCAAAAGGTATTGCGCATCCAGCTTAAATATGTTGGTGAGCGACGTAATCGCCGCCCCGTTATCAGTGGGTTGGAACGAGTGAGCCGACCAGGACGCCGAGTTTATACCGGAAAGGGAGAGATCCCGTGGGTCTTGTCCGGGATTGGTGTTGCCATCCTATCCACTCCAAAAGGGGTGATGACAGGAAAACGCGCCCGTCAACTGGGAGTCGGCGGAGAAGTGATTTGCAAAGTATGGTAAATCAACAACAAGCTGGATTAATTCGAATGATAATCAAAACGAATCAGAAAACAGCTTGTAAGGAGGTATGAAAGAGTGTCACGTATAGGTCGTATGCCAGTAGTTGTACCAAAAGGTGTCGAGGTAGATATCAAAGGATCCTCGATTCATGTCAAAGGTCCCAAGGGTGAACTACAGCATACCTTTCCGGCGGATATGATGGTTTCGTATGAAGAAGGGCAGATATTAGTGAAGCGACCTTCAGATGAAAACCATCACCGGGCTCTGCACGGGATGACACGAGCCCTCATCCAGAATATGGTGACTGGGGTTAGTGCAGGCTTTGAAAGGGTGTTGGAAGTCAACGGTGTGGGTTACCGAGCTGAAATGGATGGAAATACATTAGTATTGTATGTCGGATATTCGCATCCAGTGAGAATGGAACCGCCTGAAGGAATTGCTTTTGAAGTAGATGCGAAAACTCGACAAATTAAAGTAAAAGGCTTCGATAAGCAGTTCGTTGGGCAGATTGCAGCGAATATTCGTAGTGTCCGACCGCCCGAACCATATAAAGGCAAGGGTATTCGATATATAGATGAAACCATCCGGCGAAAAGCTGGAAAAGCAGGTAAGGTGTAGTGTTATGAGTACGAACAAATCTAGAGCTGAAAAACGAATACGCAGACATATGCATGTGCGCAAGACTGTCTCCGGAACGCCTGAACGTCCGCGCTTGAATGTCTTCCGCAGTGTTGCTGAGATTTATGCCCAGGTCATTGACGACACCGTTGGGCGTACTTTAGCAGCTGCTTCGAGCATTGATCATGAATTACGAGATCAAATGCAAGGGCTGAAGAAATCGGAACAAGCTCGTTTGGTAGGTTTGGCGGTTGCAAAACGTGCAAAGGCAAATGGTATCCAAAAAGTGGTCTTTGATCGCGGTGGTTATCGCTACATCGGACGAGTAAAAGCATTAGCGGACGGAGCGCGTGAAGGTGGTTTGGAGTTTTAAGCTCCATAATATACAACGCGCTGGATGGAGAAAATTATGACCGATTATATTGAGTTTGAACAAGAATTTGACGAACGGATTGTGGAAATCGCTCGAGTGGCGAAAGTAGTAAAGGGCGGGCGCCGCTTTTCCTTTCGGGTAACCGTTGTGGTTGGAGATAACCGTGGTCAGGTTGGCATAGGAATAGGAAAGGCAAACGCTGTGCAGGATGCGATGCGAAAAGCCGTAGAACGCGGACGCAAGAACATGCACAAAGTCGCTCTATACGATACCACTATACCCCATGAGATTATTGGAAAAGTTGGTGGAGCCCAAGTATTGCTCAAACCAGCTTCACGTGGAACTGGAGTTATCGCTGGAGGCGGGGTTCGCGCAGTATTGGAAGCCGCTGGTGTTTCGGATATCCTCACCAAATCGCTTGGCAGTAGTAACTTGTTAAATGTTGTGAAAGCCACAATGGTCGCATTAGACCATTTGAAGGATCCAAAAGAAGAAGCTGCCCGGCGTGGTAAGAATGTTGCCGAAGTAACTCCTTTCTGGGATCGGAGGAAAAATGCCTGAGAATACTTCTGAAAATGTCAAAACGATACGAATCACATTGAAAAGAAGTGCAATCGGATACCCGCAGCGTCAAAAGGATACGATCCGGGCATTGGGTTTGAAAAAGCTCAACCAAACCGTTGAGCATGTTGATAGCGCAGCTTTGCGCGGGATGATTGCGAAAGTAATTCATTTGGTTGAAGTGGAAGAATGAATATGAAACTGCATGATTTAAAACCTCAAGAAGGATCGAAGAAAGATCGGAAACGAGTTGGGCGAGGTATTTCGGCTGGCCAAGGGAAGACTGCTGGCCGCGGCACGAAAGGACAGGGAGCTCGTTCTGGTGGCGGTACGCGTTTGTACCATCAAGGCGGAAACTTACCATTCTTTCGGCGACTACCGTTTATTCGTGGTAAAGGCTTCACACCGATAAATCGAGTGGAGTTTAATGAAGTTAATTTAGACCAATTAAAATCCTTCGAAGCTGGCAGTGAAGTGACCCCACAAACATTAATCGAAGCACGTTTATTACGCGATCCTCGCAAACCGGTGGTGATTCTGGGGCGAGGAGATTTGAATGTTGCATTAAAAGTGAAAGCTCATCGTGTAACGAAAGGTGCGCAATCGAAGATTGAAGCAGCTGGTGGTAGTGTTGAAATATTGGAATCGTAAAGAGATGCTGCCTGATGAATTTATTCTAGGTCAACAAAAGGAGCCCGCTTTATGAAACGGTCAGCTTGGCGCTATCTTTGGTCAGCTCACGATATCCGTCGCAAATTGCTTTTTACGTTGGGTATTCTCGCCATTTTTCGATTAGTGGCGCATGTACCGGTTCCGGGTGTGGACCGGCAAGCTATTGCAAGCATTATGTCCGGTGGCACTGCCGGTGGGACATTAGTGAGCCTCCTTGATTTACTCTCTGGAGGAACCGTATCGCAATTTTCTGTGATGGCGATGGGTGTTTACCCTTATATTACCGCACAGATTATCCTGCAATTATTGGTGCCGATCATCCCTGCCCTGCAGAAAAGGATGGAAGAGAATCCGCGTGAGGGACAAAAATGGATGGAGAAATGGACCTATCTGTTGGCTGTCCCAATGGCGGCTCTGCAAGCAATCGGGCAGATCAACCTGTTTTCCAATTTCGCAGGAACTCAGATCATTAAAAACTTTGGTTTTAGTGGGTCTTCGCTTTTGCCCTCTCTAACCATCATCATCAGTATGACTGCCGGTACAATGTTTGCCATCTGGCTCGGTGAGTTAATTTCTGAATATGGCATTCGTAATCAAGGGCTATCCATCATCATCTTTTCAGGTATTGTCTCTCAGATACCGCAAAATTTCCTGCGCTTGATGGCGGATGAACAACATCGTTGGTTCAACCTGATTTTTATGATCGTGATGCTCACTTTGATTGTGTTTGCGATCGTGGTTGTACAACAAGGACGGCGTAATGTACCGGTGATGTACCCTGGCAGACGAGTTGGTAATCGGATGTCGATGCCAGTCAAAGGTACGTTACCATTGATGGTGAATATGGCAGGAATGATCCCGCTGATATTTGCCCAGTCATTATTGACCTTCCCGGCAATTATCGCCAGTTTCTTTTTAGGCGCCAAGACCGCCTGGGTTGCAAACATTGCAAAAGGGATCCAAAATCTATTTGGGGGCGGGAGCGCTGGCTATTATATTCTCTATTTCATCATGGTTGTGGCGTTTACCTTCTTTTACACCGATGTTTTGTTCTCGCAGCAAAATTATGGTGAAAATTTGAAAAAGGTTGGCGCACAAATCCCTGGTGTCAGTCGTGGTGCACCAACCCAAAAATACCTGATGAAGGTTCTTCGCAGAATCACGTTACCAGGTGCACTTTTCTTGGGTATAGTAGCAATTTTGCCATGGCTGATCAGCTTAGTGGTTAAATTTGGAACGAGCACCAATCCGCTATTGATCTCATCGGCTGGGTTGTTGATTGTGGTCGGTGTAGTAAGAGATCTGTTCTTCAATATCGAAGCAGAATTGAAATTGCACGGTTATGATGATGCAATGTTGATTCGTTGATCAGAGAAGGGAATAATGGCACGCTTTATTATCTTACTCGGAGCTCCAGGAGCTGGCAAAGGAACCCAAGCCCAAATTATCAATGAAAAATTGGGTTTGCCTCATATTTCCTCAGGAGATATTTTCCGAGAGAATTTAAAAAATCAGACGGAGTTGGGCAAACTGGCTGATAGCTACATTAAAGCTGGCCAATTAGTACCTGATGAAATAACCATCAGAATGATTAAAGAACGGCTTTCTCAGCCGGATTGCATAAATGGTGCGATATTGGATGGCTTTCCACGCACACCTCAACAGGCTGATGCCTTAGAGCAAATGCTCACTGAATTTAACGCTCGTGTTGAAAGTGTTATCTACATCTCTGTGGCTGATGAGGTGCTGATAGAACGTTTGAGTGGAAGATGGATCTGCCGGGCACAAGGGCATGTTTATCACATTCTGTATAATCCACCCAAGGTGCCGGGAATTTGTGATATTGATGGCTCTGAACTTTACCAAAGGGATGATGATAAGGTCGAGACCGTACGGCAACGGATAAAGGTGTATCATCAACAGACCCAACCATTGATCGAATATTATCAGCGCAAAGGTCTTTTAGTAGAAATCGATGGAAATCAATCGATTGAGAAAATTAGCGCAGATATCATGCAGGTTTTAGACAGAAAGTAGATTGCAATGAGTTGGGAACGATCGATCATTCTCAAAAGTCCAGCGGAGATCGCGGTGATGCGCGAAGCGGGCCGGATCAATGCGCTTGCCTTGCAGGCAGTTCGAGAAGCAATCCGCCCGGGTATAACCACTGCTGAGCTGGATGAGATTGCAACGGAAGTGATCCGTAAGCATGGAGCAAAACCGACTTTTCTGGGAGTGATGGGCGCTTATCCTTATCCTGCTACGACGACGATTAGTATCAATGATGAATTGGTGCACGGAATACCTGGAAAACGTCGTTTACAGGAAGGTGATATCGTTTCGGTGGATTGCGGAGCAACATTTGAGGGCTTTGTTGGAGACGCTGCTTTTACCGTTGGCGTAGGTGAGATATCGGTTGAAGCGCAAAGACTGATTGAGGTTACCTATAAAGCATTAGAGATAGGGATTGATCACTTACGTGAAGGAAACCGAGTTGGTGATGTGGGAGCTGCTATCCAAAAATATGTGGAAGGTCAGGGTTATTATCTGACCAGGGAATATACTGGACATGGTGTAGGTCGCTCCATGTGGGAAGGTCCCCAGGTGCCCAATTATGGGACACCCGGAAGGGGAATACCCTTGAAAGTAGGAATGGTGATTGCATTAGAACCAATGGTTTTGGTTGGCACAGAACGGACAAAAGTTTTAGCTGATCAATGGACAGTCGCTTCTGCAGATGGAAGCTTAACTGCCCACTATGAGCATACGGTTGCGATCACGGAAAATGGACCTTACATCTTGACTGTGCCTTGATTTGATCAATACTATTGGTAAAAATAAGGATGACATAGGTAAAGAAAACCTAGACGAAAAAAATGAGTAAAGATATAATCAAAACTTCGGCTGATCAGCATTGGAATGGGATGCCGATTGAGAATAAAGGAGAAATGATATGAAAGTGTCATCATCAATCAAGAGACGTTGTGCAAAATGCAAAGTTGTAAAACGAAAAGGCATTTTGTATGTAATATGTCAAAATCCAAAGCATAAACAAAGACAGGGATAGTGAAAAATGGCACGTATTGAAGGCGTTGACTTACCCCGAAACAAGCGCGTGGAGATTGGCTTGACATATATCTATGGGATTGGCAAACCCCGTTCCCAAGCAATTTTACGCGCCACCAATATCAACCCTGACACAAGGGTGAAAGATTTGACGGATGCCGAGGTTGCTTTATTACGCGATTATATTGCGCAAAATTATAAAGTTGAAGGCGACCTGCGTCGTGAAGTCCAGATGAATATCAAGCGGCTAATCGAAATTGGCAGTTATCGCGGGCTGCGGCATCGCCGTAATTTGCCAGTAAGGGGTCAAAGGACCCGGACGAATGCCCGCACGCGGAAAGGACCACGCAAGACGGTGGCAGGACGCGGACGACGACGTGGAGCAAAGAAGAAATAATTTCCGTAATAGATTGGCGGGTTGGATGGGTTCCTTCCACCCAGCGGCTGTCCCAACCACCAAGGCTGTTATGGAGAGATTTGAGGAAATGATGAGAAATAAAGTGAGGTATTATGGCTCAAACAGTGCGTAGTACAAGAAGAAAAAGCGCTAAGAAAATTAAGCGAACGATCGCTACCGGCGCGGTGCATATCTTGGCAACCTTCAACAATACCATTGTAACGGTAACGGATTTGAATGGTAACACGGTTGCTTGGGGTAGTTCTGGTTCGGCAGGATTTAAGGGTTCACGCAAGAGTACTCCTTTTGCAGCCCGACTTGCAGCGGAACAAGCTTTAAAAGCAGCCCAAGGAATGGGTTTGCAGGAAGTGCACTTGATCGTCAAGGGACCTGGTCCCGGCAGAGAATCAGCAATCCGAGCAGTGCAATCTTTAGGATTGAAAATCCTGTCGATTGCAGATGTGACACCAGTGCCGCACAATGGCTGCCGACCGCCGAAGAAGCGCCGCGTGTAAGGTTGATAGAATAAAATATGGAAGGAAAAGGTTAGATCGATATGGCGAAATATCGTGATGCAGTATGTAAATTATGCCGTCGGGAAGGTGAAAAGCTATTCTTGAAAGGCGAACGGTGCATGACAGCGAAGTGTGCTTTTGACCGGCGCGGCTATGCACCAGGCCAGCACGGCAAAAGCTCGCAGTTTAAACGAAAAAGAGAATCGGATTATAACCGTCAGTTACGTGCAAAGCAGAAAGCTCGGCGCGTTTATGGGATCCTCGAACGACAATTCCGGCGCTATTATGAAGCTGCTCTCCAGCGGAGAGGGTTAACAGGCTTCAACCTGCTGCAAATTTTAGAGACGCGTTTAGATAATATCATCTACCGCTTAGGATTTGCAGAGAGCCGGGCACATGCGCGTTTATTGGTTACCCATGGTCATTTTACGGTGAATGGCAGAAGAGTGGATATTCCTTCGATGAATCTGAATGTGGGAGATACAGTGGCGGTGCGTGAAGGATCAAAGGATCTCACTTACTTCAAAGATCTTCCCGCATTGGCGGAATCGAAGGCAGTATCTCCATGGCTAACGCGTGACATTAAAACACTTAGTGGAAGTGTGACACGATTGCCCGAGCGCTCAGAAATTGACGGGAATTTACAAGAACAGCTCATCGTTGAATATTATTCACGATAAGTGGATTGGAATAAGCGGAGTCATGGATCAGAAAGAGATAAAACCATTACGAACGTCAGGGTGTGGAGATGAGGTGAACCGTGATTGGCTATAATAGTTTGGTCACTCCAAAGATTGAACGTGAGGCAGAAGCCCGTAACTATGGGAAGTTTGTAATCAGCCCATTGGAACGCGGTTATGGCATCACTTTAGGGAATGCATTGCGGAGGGTTTTGCTCTCCTCGCTAGAAGGTGCTGCAGTAACGTCTATTCGCATTTCGGATATTCAGCATGAGTTCAGCGATATCCCCGGTGTCCGGGAAGATGTAATCCGCATCATGCTGAATATTAAACAATTACGAATGCGTCTGCATGACATCGATACAGCCCGGTTGCACCTTGAAGTAAAAGGTGCCGGTGCAGTTACGGCAGCAGATATCATCGCTCCACCTGAAGTCGAAATTGTCAACCCAGATTTATATCTGTTTACCGTTGACGATAGCAAAACTGAATTGGAAATCGAGATGACGGTCGAACGAGGACGAGGATATTCGCCTGCGGATGATCGAAGTGGAAAACTACCCATTGGCGAATTACCTGTGGATGCCATCTATAGTCCGGTGAAACGGGTGAATTGGAAAGTTGGCAGTGCTCGGGTAGGGCAAAGTACGAATTATGATAGTCTTATCATAGAAATATGGACGGATGGAACAATCGGGCCTGAATCAGCATTAAGCGCATCGGCGAAATTATTAATTGATCAATTGCGCCATCTAGCCGGCATAAGTGAGGAATCGCTCACCATATTCAAAGAAGAATTGGATGAAAGCGGACGACTCACCAGTGAGATGATTGAAACTCCTATCGAGAATCTCGATCTTTCGGTGAGAGTATTCAATTCATTGAAACGAACCGGTATTACCACAGTCGGTGAGGTGCTGGAATTATTGGAAAAAGGCGACGAAGCGGTAATGTCTATCCGGAATTTTGGAGAGAAGAGCCTGGATGAATTACGCCAAAAAATGCGTGAGAAAGGCTATCTCCGAGATAATGAAGAACCACCAGCGGAGTAGGTACAATGCGACATAAAATTGTTGGAAAAAAATTAGGCAGATCGAAAGACCAAAGAAATTCATTGCGACGCAATTTGGTGAAGCAACTATTTGCTTATGGACGGATCAAAACCACGCGAGCGAAAGCAGTAGCGGTACGCAACCAGGCAGAAAAACTAATTACATTGGCAAAGCGCGGTTCGAAAGGGGAGCCAATTGTTGAGGTAAACGCCCGTCGGCTGGCTGCTGCTCGCATTGGTGATGCCACAACGGTGCAAAAGCTATTTGACGATATTGCACCACGCTTTGAAAACCGTCCGGGTGGGTATACCCGCATTGTGAAATTAGGGCCTCGCCTAGGCGATGCAGCAGAACTGGTCGTTTTAGAATTAGTCGAAGAGTAAATGGATCACTGGGGAGTTGAGCGGGTTTTTAAATCATCTCAACTTTCACGGTGATTTATGGCACATTACAAAGCTATTCTTGCATATGATGGCAACCGATACGCTGGTTTCCAACGCCAGAAAAAAGGATCAGGTTGTATTACCGTTCAGGCAGTAGTTGAAACGGCGTTAGCGAAAATTGGATGGCAGGATAAGACGATCCTGTTTGCAGGCAGGACGGATACGGGTGTTCATGCAAGCGGACAGGTAATTGCGTTTCAATTGAATTGGACGCATACACTTTGGGAATTACAATCGGCACTCAATGCCAATTTACCTGCTGATGTAGCCGTTTTAGCTGTGGAGCACTGTGACAAAGATTTTCATCCGCGTTACCAAGCCCTTTGGCGGCAGTACCGCTATCGAATTTACTGTTCTCCTCAGCGACACCCGTTATATGAACGCTATGCCTGGCGAGTCTGGCCTGCTCCTGATTTCCAATCACTGCAATACTGTGCCCAATTGTTGATTGGGGAACATGATTTTGGAAGTTTTGGCAGATCTTTAAAAGCGGATGGTAATACGATCAGGAATGTTTTTTCGGCGAATTGGAGCCAATGGGAAGATATCGATATTCAGGGATTGCATTTTGAAATCCAGGCCAATGCTTTTCTGTATCACATGGTACGACGAATTGTTGCCCAAATGATTCGGGTTGGTCAAGGAAGCATGACCATTGCAGAGTTTGAGCAAGCCCTGAATAACACCAGAAAGCTTTCTAATCAGTCTTTAGCACCAGCGCATGGACTGACTTTAGTGAAAGTAAATTATGGCGAATCTGCAAGAATAGAGTAAGGAAAAGAATGTTTTGTAAAATAACTAACGTGATAGTTAGAATTGAATGTGGAGAGGAATACTGTGGAAAAGACATATTATCCGAAAGCAAATGAACTCAAACAAGAATGGGTTCTAGTGGATGCGAATGACCAATATTTGGGTCGCCTTGCCACAAAAATTGCCCGTCTTTTATTGGGTAAGCATAAGCCAAATTTCACTCCTGGTGTAGAAGTGGGTGATTTTGTCGTTGTGGTCAATGCAGAGCGAATTAGAGTGACGGGAAATAAATTAACCGAGAAATTTTATTACCGCCATTCGAACTATCCTGGTGGATTGAAGGCGATCAGCCTTAAACAGCAGCTTATCAAACATCCAGATCGGGTAATTCGGAGCGCGGTTTGGGGTATGTTGCCACATAATCGTTTAGGTCGCAAATTAATAAAAAATCTGAAAGTTTATGCTGGACCCGATCATCCACATGAAGCTCAGAAACCCAAACCTGTGGCATAAGGAGTAAAACGTATGGACAATTATTACGAAGGCATTGGTAGACGAAAAGAAAGTACGGCACGGGTACGGATCATGAATGGATCTGGTAAGTTCATCGTGAATGATAAACCCGTTGAGCAATATTTTACTCGTTTAGGGGATGTGGAAGCAATTCTAGCTCCGCTAAGAACCACTGGAGAAAATCAAAGTAGCCTTGATATTACCGTGTTGGTAAAAGGTGGTGGAGTTACAGGACAAACTAGCGCGGTTCAATTAGGACTGGCACGGGCATTACTCAAGATGAATCCCGATTACAAGACAATCCTGCGTAAGGGAGACCTTCTTACAAGGGATGCTCGTATTAAGGAACGCAAGAAACCTGGTCTGAAACGAGCCCGCAAGGCGCCAACTTACACAAAACGTTAATCGTTTCTTCTCTTTGTCGAATTATTTACGATTGGAGAGATCCCAAAATTGAGATAGCGGGATTAATCCAATCGTAAATTTGTTAAATCTCATGCGATTTAAACAGGTTTATCTTTTATATGGTATAAACAAACTTATGAATATGGAGAAATATCAAATCACCATTTTGGGGTTGGGTCCTGGAGAATCTCGTCTTTTAACCCAGGAAGCCTGGCAAGAATTAGAAAAAGTTACCGAAGTATACCTGCGCACAAATCGTCATCCGGCTGTCGCGGGATTTCCCGCTCATTTACAGGTTCATTCCTTCGATGATATTTATCAAAAGGCGGGCGATTTTTCTTATGTATATCAGACTATCGTGGACAAAGTGATCGAGCTTGGCAAGAGATCGCAGGGAGTCCATTATGCTGTGCCAGGCCATCCCTTTGTAGCAGAGGCAACCACACCCTTGATTATAAATAGAGCACAGCAAGAAGGGATGAGTGTGCGAGTCATCGAAGGGATTAGTTTTTTAGAACCGCTATTTACGGCACTGAAATTAGATCCTCTACCTGGATTGACCATCACTGATGCATTAGAATTAGCTGCTACCCATTATCCGCTCTTTCCACCTCATTATCCCGCAATTATTGCCCAACTCTATTCCCGCCAAGTTGCCGCGGATGTAAAACTGACATTGATGGAGGTATATCCAGCGGAACACGAGGTGAGTTTAGTGCATTATGCCGGTACAAAGCAACAATCTATCGAAAATTGTTATTTATATGAAATTGATCACAGCTCTCAGATTGACTGGATGTCATCTCTGTATTTGCCGGCTTTAGATAAGCCAGCCTCGTTTGAAGCATTTCAAGAGGTAATCGCTCATTTGCGTGCTCCGGAAGGATGCCCTTGGGATCGAGAGCAAACTCATGCCTCTTTGCGCCCCCATTTATTAGAGGAAACATATGAATTACTGGATGCACTGGACAAAGGGGATACCAATTCCATAAAGGAAGAATTGGGCGATTTACTATTACAAGTGCTGATGCATGCCCAAATTGCCCATGAAGAGGGTGAATTTGATTTAACGGATGTATTACGGACTGTCCATCACAAGATTGTCAGCCGGCATCCGCATGTGTTTGGTAACTTGAATGTTTCCGGTAGTGGAGAGGTGTTGCGGAATTGGGAGGCGATAAAGGCGACGGAGAGGGTGAATAATGGCAAGGCAGACAAGGGTTTATTGGACAGCATTCCACGTTATTTACCAGCTTTAAATCAAGCGGAGCAATACCAACAGCGAGCAGCCCGGGTTGGCTTCGATTGGAAAGATTTGGACGGGGTCTTGCAAAAAGTCAATGAGGAATTGGTAGAGCTTTCACAGGTGACAGACGATCAATCCAAAATGGAAGAGTTTGGCGATTTGCTGTTTTCATTAGTGAATGTGGCGAGATGGTTTGGGATTGATGCAGAAAGTGCCCTGCGCACAGCGAATGAACGGTTTGCAAACCGGTTTCGATATATGGAAAGAGAAGCTCGCAAAAGAGGAAAATCGCTCAATCAGATGACGATGGAAGAGTTAGATGTGTTGTGGGAAGAAGCGAAGTCTGATAACCATTAAGGTTGTACACCCATTAAATTGAGCTGATAGAGGGTGGGTTCAAAATTTGGGTGGTACTTCAACGATTCACGAAAATCAGCGATGGCACCGTCCCGGTCACCGAGTGCATTCTTTGCCATGGCACGCCAGTAAAAACTTTCTTCAAGGGCTGGTTCATCTAGCGCGGCGTTGATGGCGGTGTTAGCGAGATTAAGCACATCGTAATATCTGCCAACGTAAAAATAAGCGAAATAAGGTCCCGTTTCATACCACAGGATGCGGTAAGGGCGAACGGTGCGATCTTCTGGGAGGGTGTTGTATATTTTAAAAGCTTCATCGTAAGCTTGCGCTGCTCCAGCATAATCCTGCAATTCTTTTAGATTTGTGCCGCGGTTATACCAGGCAAAGAATTGATCCACTCCTTCGGTTTTAAAAATTTCATCAGAAGCGAGTTGGGCTGCGTTGAGATAATTCGTTTTTTCGTCCCAATTGTCACCGAGGATAGTTTTTACCGCTGCTTCCTTCTCAGGCGGGTAGATAATAATATATGTGTAATTGAAAGATCGCCAACCGCGCAGGAAATTATCGTAGGAGACCTCAAAATCGGGGGTAAAGTACGAATCTTGGGTGATCAGCACCTTTCGTTCTTCATCGTAGCCGGTGACTACCACGTAATGTCCCATCCAACTTTTTACGCCGCTGATATCGCGGATCCAGGCGCCTTTTTCGACCAGAACCGGGAAGCCATTCGATAGAAAAATTTTGATCAAATCAATGTTGCCGCCCACGCGCACGACAGCAGATAATTTCGTTTGTTCTTTGACATACGCTTCCATTTCGTAGGGCATAACGTTTTTATCTTTGTCGTATGGCTTTAACCATTTTCCGGTATCCAGCCGGTCGCCTTGCCAACCCCAATAGGATAACGCCATTGCCAGGTTAGCTGGTGCACAATAATTCCATAACCCATGTTGGTTCATGTATCGTACCCCTTTTAACGCGATCTTATCGGGGAGCGGGGTTGGGATCGGTGTCGCGGTGGCAGTAGGTAAAGGAGTCCCAACCTGGGTTGGAGATGGGGTCAAGGTGAGGGTCGGTGTGACTGTATTCAGTGAATTTAATGTTGCGCTGACGATCGCCTCGATTTGTTGTTGAGCGGGTGCAAAGGCGACCTTTTCTGGAGGTGAGAGAAATCCTTTAACGAGAACTTTTACCTCATCGATACGCCAAGCTAAACGCTCGTGAATTGGGGGAAGTTGATATAAGATTCCGCCTAACAAAAATAGGCCGAATAGCCCAAAGACAAACCTAGTCAGCGAAGTTTTTTTCATATATAAACCGATAAATATCTTATTAAAACCTAATCGTGTTATTGTATCAAAACGAAACGATTATAACATTGAATACGGGCGAAACCAAAAATGGGGCTAAGAAGGAGTTTTATTTCATAAACTTGGATTAACCATCGTCAACAGGCGGAGCAGCATCCCCATAATCTAAAATTTCTCTTGTTCCGCTGCCGGGTTGGGGAGGACCAACAATCCCTTTTTCTTCCATGATGTCCACTAAGCGGGCTGCCCGGGTGTATCCGATTCGTAAACGCCTTTGTAACATCGAAATCGATGCACGCCCCTGACGTCGTGATAGATCAATCGCTTCTTTGAGTAACGGATCTTGCTCTTCTTGTTCTTTCATATCCTCCCATAAGGGGATTTGCTTAAGGGGCAGGGCTGGGGAGGTGGCTGCAGAGAGCTCACTCGGAACAGAGGTTGGTGCGGGATTGGTCATTGTTTGAGCTTGCCAAAATTCCACTAACCGTTGAATTTCGATATCGGATACATAAGTCCCTTGTAAACGAATAGGTGCAGGGGCATCAGGGGCTTGAAAGAGCATATCGCCCCGGCCCAGTAACCGTTCCGCACCGGGTTGATCAAGAATAACCCGGCTATCGATGCCGGAGGCAACGGCAAAGGCAACCCGTGCAGGAAAATTGGCTTTAATTAAACCGGTGACGACATCCACGGAAGGTCGCTGAGTGGCGATAACCAAATGAATGCCTGTGGCGCGCGCTAATTGTGCCAGACGGGTGAGATTGCGTTCTGTTTCTTCAGGCGCTAACATCATTAAATCGGCTAATTCATCAATGATAACGACCAAAAAAGGCATTGGTTGTTCATTGGAGGATTTGATCCGGGCGTTGTATTCGCTGATATTCCGAACGCCAGCTTGAGCAAGTTTGTGATACCGCTGATCCATTTCGCGAGTGATCCATTGTAAAACACCGACAATACGATTGAGGTCCACGACCACTGGGGCAAGGAGATGCGGAATGCCATTGTAATTGGACAATTCGACCCGTTTTGGATCTACCATAATGAGGCGTAATTGATCGGGGGTGTTATGGATGAGCAGGCAACTGATAATGGAGTTTACACATACTGATTTACCGGAACCAGTTGTCCCAGCGATGAGCAGGTGCGGCATTGCTGCAAGATCAACCGCGACCGCGTTCCCCGCTACATCCTGACCAAGTGCAAAACGCAATGGAGACTGTAATCCTTGGAAAGCTTTACTCTCAATGACATCCCGCAAGGTGACTGTGGCGGGTTGTTCATTCGGTACTTCTATTCCGACATAGCCTTTGCCAGGAACAGGTGCTTGAATGCGTACGGTGCGGGCTGAGAGGGCAAGGGCAAGATCATCTGCCAAAGAAGCGATTTTTCCCACTCGTACACGCGTCTTGCCACTGCGTGATTCGACAAAATCTGGTTCCACGCCAAATTGCGTGATGACTGGTCCGCGATGGATCTCAACGATATGAGCTGGAGCCCCAAATGATTGCAAGGTTTCTTCGATGATTCGCGCACGATGTTGCTCGATATCACTCGTATTGGCTGCAGGAACGCCGGCTTCGAGGATCGTTTCCGGGTTTGGACATTGCCAGACTGGTAAATTCTCCTGTATTTTTACAGTTGGGGTTATGGTGGGTAATGGTGATGGATTTATATTCGGAGGGGGTGATGATGGTTTTGGTTGTACCCCCGACGAGAGGTTGGTTTTGGAGGGCAGTGGTGAAAAACTGGGGGGTGGGGGTTGAGGGTGAACCGTGCGCTCGTTGAAAAACCGCTCGATAACCGCTTGCAGTTTGTCATTCATTCGTTGAAAAGCGTGGATGATATCGACAATTTGTAAATCAAAGGTCATGATAAGACTGATTACAAACCACGCCATTAGAACAATCCCACTGCCGATCATTCCGAAACTGTTATTGAGCAGTGAGAATAGGGCGGCGCCAATTTTCCCGCCTGCGTTACCCCGAGAGATCCATTCTTCAGGAGGAGCATTGGAGAATATTAAAAAGAGGTAATGGAAATCCCCCAATAAATTTAAATATAGAAGTACAATGCCAATTCCCCGTTCTAGGGAGAGGTGTGGAATATTTTCAAAGTTGCGAATAATCAACCAGATACCAATAAAAAGAAACGCCAGTGGAAGAAGGATTTTTCCCAAGCCAAAATAACGGGAGAGAAAATCTGTGAATTGAGTGGTCAACCCTCCTTGGGTTAAAGAAGCCATACTTAAAATCAATAGGAAACCACTTAATGCAAGCACCACACCAAGGATATCCAGTTTGCGGTTGAAGGATAACCCGCCGGCGGATACCTTGGAAGGTTTAGCGGTCGGTTTTGTTGACTTAGCTGATTTGGTGGGTGGTGCAAATTTCTTTTTGGGAAAGAATCGGCGTAACCAGCGCATCGAAATCCCAGCAGATGGATTTTTCTTTGTGATGGGGACTTTTTTGGCTTGGGGATTTTTATTTTTTGCAGGGTTGTTTTTCGATTTCATAAATATCAAGTCATGCAATATTCAGACCAACTGTGATTAAAAAGATTATAGCACGGATGTTTTGCAAATTTGAGAAGTCAAACCTTTAGGGATATTTCAAGCAAATGACATGATGCAAGCGGTTATAATTCAAGTCAATGGAAGCGGGTTATCTGAAGGTGATTATGCCCCATCCTGTTTTGGAATGGTATGAATAACAAACAATTACCCATCTCGGTTCCTCATTTGATCTTTTTTACCATCGCTCGAACCATGTTCAACACGATGTATCGGATGGTTTATCCATTTTTAGGTGTTTTTCAAGCTGGATTGGGCGTCACCCTGGAGCAATTATCGATACTCATGACGGCGCGGGCAAGCTTAGGCGCGATTGTTCCCATCTTTGCAAGTGTGGGTGATTCGCATGGGCGCAAAACGGCGATGCTTTTGGGATGTGGGCTGTTTATCATAGGAGCGGGTTTGGTAGTACTGTGGCCGACTTATGTAATGTTTTGCGCTGCTCTACTCCTGACCATGGTCGGGAAATACATTTTCGATCCATCTTTATTGGCTTTTGTAGGCGATCAAGTTCTATACCATGAACGGGGCCGCATTATGGCATTGTTGGAATTGGGGTGGTCATTTTCTTTTTTGTTTGGAGTTCCTTTGGTTGGTTTGATCATCAGTAAAAATGGTTGGATGGCGCCCTTCCCGCTATTTATCGGTCTGTGTTTTTTGATTATATTAGGCATTGTTAAAATCCTCCCCTCTGATGGCACGAGAAAGATTCGCTCACAAAATGAGCGGCATTCTGTCCTTCAGGTGGTGACTTCAACACTTGCATTGAATGGGCTATTGATTGGATTAAGCGTCAGCGCAGCCAATGAGGTGATCAATCTGGTTTTTGGGGTTTGGCTGGAAAATACCTTCCAGCTCAAAATTGCTGCATTAGGAGCAGCTACTGCGGTGATCGGTGTTTCCGAACTGGTTGGGGAATTTCTGGTTGCCACTTTTGTGGACCGTTGGGGAAAACCACGCACGGTTTTTCTAGGCATTCTTTGTAATAGCCTCGCAAGTATTGGTTTACCTTTACTCAGCCATTCAGTCTATGGGGCGGTTTTGGGATTATTCTTTTTTTATATCACCTTTGAATTCACTTTGGTAAGCAGTATTCCGCTTATGTCCGAATTACTGCCGCAAAGCCGAGCCACAATGCTATCCTCTACAGGCGCTAGTCACTCACTTGGCAGGGCTGTGGGAGCATTGCTCGCCGCTCGCTTATATCATTTTGGAATTTCGGCTAATTTAATTTGCTCGATTTTGCTCAATATTCTCGCCGCTGCGGCGCTGGTAAATTTAGTGAGAAGAAAAACTCTCTGAGCGGTTAGGGATGATATAATCTTATCTATGTATCGAAAATTGTGGTTAATCTTGTTTATTGTTGTCTTGATAACGGTGGTTGCCAGGAACACACCGGTTCAAGCGGCACCATCTTTTCAGCTGACCCCTTTCCCGACCCCCACACCAGGCCCAGATGGGAGGATTATTTATATTGTCCAACCGGGCGATACGCTTATTCGTATTTCTCTCATTTCTGGGGTGTCGATTGAGGAGTTGCGCGGATTAAACAACATCACCGGCGACAACATCACCGCTGGTCAAAAGTTACTATTAGGCTTAGGTGGTCCTTCAATAGTGTCACCGACAGTAGGACCAAGCCCAACGCCAACTCCCATTACACCCACCCCAACGCCCAAAGCAGGATTAGGGGTGATATGCGTCTTGCTATATGACGACATCAATGGAGATGGAAAAAGGCAAGAGACGGAAACTGCGATTGGTGGAGGCGCAGTCAGCTTATCCGAACAACAGGGCAAGGTCTCAGAGACAACCCAAACGAAAGCAGGCAGTGACCCCATTTGTTTTAAGGACTTACCCGAGGGGGAATATACTGTATCTGTTGCCATACCGGAAGGATACAACCCGACCACGGTCAACAGCGCAGCTATTAAACTGGCTGCAGGAGATGAAACCTACTTGAATTTTGGCGCTCAAGAAAATACGCAAAAATTAGCGGAAGCACCAACTCCTAGCGGTAGCGGTAAATCCCCATTATTAGGTATCCTTGGCGCGGTTATCCTGCTAGCCGGGATTGGGTTAGGTCTGTTTGGAACTCGAATGCTGCGCGGGAAATAGCTTTATCTGATTTCTTGATAGATTTTCTCAATTTGAGAAGAGAAAGCAGCGTTTTGATATTGTGTTTGGCGCAACGCTGCTTTATTTTTTAATGCTTGATTTATTTCTTCTTCTACAACCATGGTGATCATCGCGGCACTGAGGAGACGATCGGAATTGCCTTCCACAAGGTATCCTGCGTCGCCAACAATTTGGGCGAGGCTGGGAGAATCAAACCCAATGAGTGGGATTCCGGATAAAAGAGCGCGACGGGCAAAACCACCCCAATAGGGCTCGGGAGTGAGCTGGATGAATGCCTGTGCCTGCGCAATCAAGCTATCCATAGTCAAGGGGTTTAATCCATGAAAATTAATTAGGTGGATGGTTGATGAACTTTGGAATCGTTCCACCAATAATTTTTCCTCCTCGTTGCTCGGAAGGATGCATAAATGGATTTCATCACCTAGAGCTGCACTGACTTTGTTCCAGGCATTGAGAAGGGAGAATAGCAGCGCCGTTTCGCCGTTTCCGATGTACAGAAAATAGGGTTGGGAAGGAACAGGGATATCGGTCGGTTGGGAAAATGATGTGAAGGGTATTGCTGGCGGGGGTAAACGGTAAATTTTATCGATTGGGATGTCATGATCAGAGGGTGGAAGAAGATCATTGGGGAACAAGAATCTATCCATGCGGTCGATCCCACCGGCGGCGGTTGCGTATAATAACCTTTCCCAAAATAAGGAGCGCCGTTGATACACTGGAGATAAGGTATATTGGGCAGGGCTGAAGACCACGGGCAACTCTCGCAGGATTGGCGTAAAGGGGTGGGTGAGATGTAAAACCGAAGCTTTGGTTTTTTGGATTATTTTTGGTAAAACCAATTGTTGCCAGATGAGTCGATCTTTGGGGTTGTTTTCTAATTCGTGATAAATTGGCAGAAAGGTATTTAATCCGAGCAGCCAATCGGGAGCAACTTGGGGGATGGCAAGATATATCTGAAAATGGTTGGGGATGGAAGTCAATAATTCCACCGTGTGAATGGCAGACGGAGAAAGAGGATGATAGATTAAATCCCAACCATCTAATAATAACTTCATATCAAGAAGAGGCTTTGATTTTGTTGAGGAATCGTTTTTCGTCGATGACAAATCTCTCGTGAGTGCCATCCCCGAGGAGTATGTCGTTGTTGTGGGCAGATACTTTAAACAAGACTTTTAACCCATTCACTTCTATCACTTCCGCCTGTACCCGTACCATACTTCCTACCGCACAAGGGGCTAGATGGCGGACATGGACTAAAATGCCAACGCTCGAATAACCACTGGGAAGCTTTTCCGCTAATAAGCGGTGACATGTGCGTTCCATAAAAGCAATCATCCAGGGGGTTGCGAGGACACGCGAATTTCCACTACCCAAATGAGAGGCAGTGTGGGTTTCCTCAACCAAGAACGATTCTTCCCGCATCATTCCTGTTTTTACAATACTATTCAAATCAATATCCATATTTACCTCGGTCAATGAGTTGGTAGGTTTTCAGACATGATCAGCTGAGATGATCCTGCAGTATATCCGATTTTTTCACCTTTATATTTGGAAAGTTATCACCCCAATATTTTACCTATTAATCCAAGAAATAAGCCAGCATTAAATTTATGGTGAGTAAATCTCATGCCATCTGCGGGTCTTTTTACCGAGACATGGAATGATACAGAGACAATCTTTGTTTCTATCCATACAAAAAAAGACTGGTAGTTCCACCAGGCAGAACTACCAGTCCGATTACTTTATTGAGTGGGTAGATATAATTTTACAAATTTATTGTGTATCATTTTGTAATGATCCGGATTAACAAAATTTGCTTTGGTTCCCTTAGGGGCAATAACCGAAATTAATATTATCCACCGTCATTCCGCTGCGCACGCGCACGGTGGCATTTCTGGGTGTGAGCGGCACGCCAGGATCAGAGGGGATCACACAATACCGCCCCGGCTGGATTGCAGAGAAGAAATAGCGTCCCCACGCGCCGGTTGTGGTGGTGGCTACAACCGCCCCGCCAGGACAATCCCCCTTTCGTAAGGTAACCGTCAGCCCGCCAAAACCGCCATCTCCCTCATCCCGAGTGCAGTTCTTGTTCATATCCTTGAACACATAACCGCCCAAATCACCGGGATATTGCGGTGCTTCGGTGGTGGGCGGCGGCGGGGCAGTTTTGCGGGGAGTAGCGGTTGGAGTGGCAGTAGGGGTGGTTTTTCCTCCCGCGCACAAGCAGGGTTCATCGCCGGTGGGTTCAAAACCATACGTCCAGCGACAGGTATTGTCCACTTCGGCAATCAATTTAATGGGGTAATAGCGGTTGGAGCGGAAGGGTGAGCCGGCTTCTTCATAAGTAAAATGGTCGTTATAGTCATACCATTGCGGCTGATCCACCCCCTGGTCTGCCCAGACGCCCCACATAAAGCGGTCATCGTTGCCGATCAGGCTGTACTTGAAAGCAATTTGTACCGCCGGCGGCGTGCCTGCTTTAAACCTTGCCCAGGCGGCATCGGGATCATCCGTGTTATACCCCTGGTCAAAAACCAGTCGGTCATAGCTGTTTTCCACCTGCGGAGGGTCGGCGTAACAGGGTTTTTCACCGCCTACATCGTTATCGGTATCCTCCCACACCCGCACGCCCTCGACGCTCCAGGTATCCATCAACGGTGAGCGGGCTTCAAACAGCCAGTCACCGCGCCCGTCAATATCCAGATCCAACTCCAGACGATACGCCCCTTCTAAGGCATTGCTGGCTTCCCGTAAACCATAGAGATAGATGGTGACAAACATCCAGGTTTCATCAGGGCCGATCTTGGCTTCCCGAATATCAAGATCAGGAAAGAAAACATCCATAGTTTGGGCATTAAAAGGGCGTTCGTATAAATTATACAGATATTCATCGCCTCCAGGGGGCTGATTGGCAACTCCCTGCCGCGCCGTATCTCCGCTGATGGTGTCAAAAATGGCGGTGCGGGGGCGGGCGGGCTCGCCGGGTATGAGGCTATGGGCGAGTGTGGGGGTAAGCAGCAGCGCCTCCGTAGGCGGCAGGGTTTCGAAACTTTGCGGTGAGCTGGCTGGCGTTTGCTGAAGCGCCAGTTGGGTTAGCTGCACCTGCATGGCAACAATGGTCGCCTGGCTGTCATCCAGCGATGCGGGCGGCGAGGCAGGTTGGAGCATACTGCAGGCCAGGCTGACCGCCAGACACAACCCTAATCCGAGATAACATTTATAGTTTTTCATCTTTAACTCCTTCGTTCCAGGATAAAAATGCGGGAAAGATGCCCCACTTCACAAACCTAAATGTGGAGAAACTTCCCCGCCATCCCTTCACCGACAACTTCCTTCACAGATTCGGTACTCGACCACAAGCTGTCCATTCTCCGAAAACGCATCCATTATTTGAGAATTCCAGCTTTCCGGTCCATGCGCTAGCTCAATAGACCCAATTTCTTGGACAGGAGTAAGCGGGTCGGTTTGACCCTCACACAGCACACGAAAATGAACTAAATCATTCCCGGCCAGGTGGAGAGAGATGCTCTGATTGACTAAGTAAGCCTTGCCCGAACGGTCCAGTGAACCTTCTTGCGGGATGCGTCCCCAGTAAGAGTCTTGCAGCGTCGCATAACAATAGAAGTTCGAATACGCCTGCTGCGGAGTAGCAAAGCCGCTGATGAACAAAGTCAAGTCCACTTCTTCAGGAGGACATCCATGATTACTCCACATACCACGATCAGCCGGACAGGAATCAGTACCATCATCCGGAACGCAATCATGATCCTGGTCTGTACCATCAATTGGGCAACCTTGATTTGAGCTACACCCAAATTGGTCGGGGCAGAGATCTCCCCAATTATCAACTATCCCATCACCATCGCGATCGTTTGGAAAAAGCGGACATCCATTGGGGGGAATGCCGGCATCCGTTGGGCATTGATCCTCCTGGTTATTGACATCATCCCCATCGCTGTCACAACCCGCCGGGTTGGCTTCACATGGATCCTGGGGTTCACATTGCGAAGGGAAAAGCATACAGACGATATTGTTATTTTCAACTTTGACTCGCGGGTAATTCATCTCTGCTGGGCAGCCCGCGTTCTGGGCAGAGCCTGCACGTGTGTCGCAATTATCCTGGTCATCTGGCACACCGTCGTGATCCTGGTCATTGGGTATTGGGCATCCGCCATTATCTAATGGTCCCGCTTCATGATCACAATCATCTATGACATCCCATACCCCATCTCCATCAGAGTCGGTCGATTGAATGACTTCCACACACTCAAAATTGGGGTTGGGATCATCCGGACAGCTGTCGCTTTCATCGGGAATACCATCCTGGTCGCGGTCATTGAGCAGCGGACAACCATCGCCGGCAGCCCCCGCCTGGTCTGGGCAGACATCTTGCGCATCGGCAATTCCATCTCCATCGCGGTCGTCAGCCTGAAGGTTAGGACAGCCGTGGTTATTCGCCGGGCCAGGCTGTTGCGGGCACCAATCCACAGCGTCAATGATGCCATCTGCATCCTGATCGGTTACGAGCGCATCCTGGGGGCAGCCGTTCCATTGGGGTAAGCCCGCTTGCGAGGGACAGCGGTCGTCCCAATCTGCTGTTCCATCCCGATCTTGATCCGGGCGGTTTCCCATCAAACAACCATGTTGATCGGCAGCCCCCGCTTCTTGCGGACAGGCATCGTCTGCGTCCCTAATCCCATCTCCATCTGCATCATCCACTATCGGACAACCCTGATTGACTTCCGCACCGGCTTGCTGCGGGCAGGCATCCTGCTCATCCGGAAGGTTATCCCCATCCTGATCCACCGCCACCAGCACCATCACGGTCTGCGTCACCATATTCTCGACCCCTTGATCCGTAGCTGCCACAAAAGCGAGGGTATGCATCCCGGCTGTTCTGGGCGTCCAGTTCCACGTTCCGATGATTTCCCTGGCGTGCCCGCTTTGCTCTCCACTCAGGAGGTTATCCACGTAAAAACGTAGCCAGGCGATTGAGCTGTTCTGCGCCTGGGCGGCTGCCTGTACCTGGACAGGCAGCCCCATGTTTAAGGATGCATTCGGCTGTGGTTGAAACACCCGTAGAGTGGGCGGCTCTATCGATGGCAGCTTTGTCTGCCATATCCACCAGCCCCCTGCCAGGCAAATCAAAAAACCCAAAATTAATATGACAATGGCGCTGCTTACAACTAAACTTTTATGTGTTTTCATCTATCACCTCCCCTAATATAGGCAATAATCCAATTCGATATCGGCGTATGGTTTGGACTGGCTGCGGTTATTGAGGCTATCTATCGCTAAAATATAATATTGCAGGCCGGCGATCGAAGCGCTTTCGACAGGTGGGTTAAGGCTAGCCTGGAAATCTTTTGCTCCCAGGGTGATGGCATACGTATTGGTGCTGGTGAGGTTCATCTTCTTTTCCCGCCATTCACCTTGCCGTTTCCCATCCACCACACGGTAGAAGAGAGAAACGCTTTTCACGCCGCTGGGGTCATTGACCATCGCGCTGATGACCACCTCGCCCGGTGAACAGTCGGACGGCCAGTAGATTTTTTGATAGGATCTTTGAATTTGCTGAATTAGCGGCCCACTGGTGTCGGATGGAGTAGTCATGATGGGGGCGGTCACCTTAATGATCAGCGAGCGTTCCACGCTTTCCCCCGCATTTTGCGCTCTTAAAACATACGTCATGCTGTCGCTAGGGCAGACTTTCTGCTTTCCGTTTACAGCGACTGTTCCATTGTTAAGGGTCACCAGGCTGGCATGTTTGACTTCCCAATGAAGAACGGTACAGCTCCCTTTGGCTATCTCCATTTCATTAGCCCAAAAGTTAATCTCGATCGGGGTCAAAGGAGTTAGTGAAGGGGGCACGGTCAAAGTAGGGATAAGCGTATCCGTGGGTATAGCCGGCAACTGGGGCGGCAAGGGAGAGACCCTCAAAACGGGTTCGGTGGTAGCCGGCATCAATGGTGCGACCGTAGGCTGGAGATATGCGCGAATTCGTACTTCGCGGGTTGTGTCATCGATGTCTCCTCTTCGCAGACGGACACGCAGGTGATAGTCGCCGGGAGATAGAATTGTCCAGCTGCCTGTCCCGACATACAGGGGAGGATCCTGGCTCTGCTGCGAGACGGATAAATTTCCAACACCCACCCCATTCACTTCGATGATCATCTGCATTGCAGGATAATTTACATCGCTATGTGCCCGCACGGGAACGGCACTGCCAACGGGTGCCTCGAAGTCGTCTAGCGGGGCATCCAAAAAGATCGGATCAAAATGGTAAGTTGAGTCAAAGGCACAACCACTCAACATGATTGAAAATATGCAGAAAAACAAAATATTTTTCATTCCATACCTCCCAAGAAAAGGCAATTAATAGTTTTTCAATACCAACGGCAGAGAAAGTTGAAAACCCTCCCACGCGCACCAGAATCCAGCGCAGTTTTTATAGGGCACGCTTGAAATCTGACCGACAATGGCTTGACCCACTGTTCCTTCCAGGGCAAACGGGGCGGCCTCCACGTGCCTTCCACCACCACCGATAACCGACCAGGAAATATCCGGCGTATCCTGCGCCAGCGCAACGCTCGCCAGCAGGAGGAGGACTGCCATAGTTGCGAAAATTGCCATTCGTTTCATGACTCACCTCCAGCATCAGGGACAGGAATAGGAGCTGTAGTTGTTACCGTATGTGCCATAGCACTGAGCCGTCCCGCCGATGCGTTGCATCCCGCCATCCAGTTGGCTGACGGCCAGATAGACGGTGCCACCGGTTTCACGTACACCGGCGTTGCTACCCTTGAAGTGACAGCCATCGGCCCGCACGGTGCCGGCAGAAACATCCAGCCCATAATTGGCTGTACCGTTCTCCCCTACAGCGAAGGCGTTCTGAATCGTCGTCTCGCCCACGTTGGCGT
>Ga0078972_1005525_pt1 | contig 31919 bp, 34 predicted proteins | sample YelNatPaOPGAMG01_FD_67568 | JGI IMG/M metagenome (GOLD analysis project Ga0078972, IMG submission 67568) | Hot spring thermophilic microbial communities from Obsidian Pool, Yellowstone National Park, USA - OP-RAMG-01 (SPADES assembly) (version 2) | ecosystem: Environmental > Aquatic > Thermal...
GAAAATAGTTTTAGAAAAATTAATGAAAAAACTATAGAATTTAAAATAAAAAATATGGCTGGATCAGGAAGTGTTAGCGTATCACCAAAAATATTCTTTGATGATAAAGATGTAACTGAGAAAGCCAGTATAAAAATAAGAGAAGGGGAATTTAAAAAAATAGAGAAAAAAATGGATTTAGATGCTCGTTATGGTGATGAAATAACAATAAGAATAGATTTGGATGAAAAAATTAAGCCTGGAATACATAATATAAAAACTCAAATAGAAGTTAATTGGCCCATATGGATTACTCTTAAATCAGAATTTAAAGTAAAGGTATAAATTGATTAAAATTTTTATCTAAAATGCATTTCCATTTCTTTATTTTCAGGAATTGAAAGTATTGCATTAATAACATTTTCAATTTGTTTATTAGATTTTGTTCTTGGATCTATTATTAACCAATCAAATAATAATTGTTTTCCGCCTTCAAGAAAAGCTTCAATAGCCCATTCCATTCTTTGAATTCTTGGATAAATAACGAAATTCATTATTCTTTTAGGCAAATTTTTAGTTTCTATTCTATGAACTCCTTTCCCATTTATTAAAGCAGGTATTTCAACAACTACATCATCCCTTATACCATTTATAGCTCCTTTATTCATAACATTTACTTGATATAAACCTTCTTTATCATTTGCTATAGAATCTATTATAGGTATTACAGATTCATCACTCCTTTTTGAAGGAAATATATTTGTTAATGGTTTTTGAGTATCCTCTAAAGCACTTTTAATTCTATTCATATTCCTTTCTTCCATATCTAAATAAAATTTCCATCCTATTTCAGAATCAAAGCCACCTGATGCTCCATACCATTTTTTCTTTGTTCTAAAATTCCAATGATATTTCCATGTACCACTTCTTACAGTATCTCCAATTGGAAATAAACCATAGCTTTTGTACATATCGATTGCAGCAGGAGATAATTGAACATCTAAAGGGAAAATCTTTGATGTTTCATACCATTTCTTAAAATATTTTTTATAATCTTTTTCAATCCATTCATCAAGAATTGAGTATGCATTTTCACCTTTATAATAAAATTTTGTTAACCATATTACATGATTAAGCCCTATAGATTCTACTTCTATATCTTTCTCATTTAAATTTAATATTCCAATAATTTCCCTATAACCAAGATGCCCATGACAAAGCCCTATTACTTTTACTTTAGTTTCTCTACTAATTAATGTTGTAAGTTCAAATACTGGATTTGCTAATTCTAATAACCAAGCATTTGGACATAATTCTTCAATATCTCTTGCAATATCCATAGCTAATTTAAATTGATAATAACCCCAAATTGTATGATAATCTGATACCATATTCCATTCTGTACTATTTATTCCTCTATAATAACCATATTTTTCAGAAATTTCTCTCATTTTTTCATAATATTGATGTCCTCCAGCCATAGCCATGTTTATTACAAAATCAGCATCTTTTATTGCTTCTTTTCTATCTAAATTTTTCTCGAATTTTAAATTAGCTTTACGTTCAAATGCATATCTTCTAGCAAAATCATAAATAGTATTTAAACGTTCCTTATTAATATCCATTAATGAAATAGTACTACCATATAATCCAGGTGTCATACATAAATCATGAATAATAGTAGAACTCCACGCAAGACTTCCTGCACCTATAATGGTTATCTTAATTTTTAATCACCTCATTTTTATACTATATTGAAATATCATATTTTTTAAATTTTTCTTAATAAATATTACAAGTTGCAAGATATTAAGAAAAGCATTACCTTCATTAAAAAAATTTGAAATAGTATTGATAAGAAAACAAGAAATTGAAGAATTGATAAAAACAACAAGAGGAAAAAATCATATCCTACAATTACTTTGCTTATTGCTTCATTAAAACCATATTTTAAAAAGCATATCTATCTACAACAAGTAAAAAGAACATAATATTTCATTTATAACAATTCTATCATTAGTTCTAGGTCTCCTAACTTTAGATTTAGAAGATGAAAAATGCTTAATAAAATTCCATTTTTCATTAGAAAGTTCTTTAAATTCCATAAAAAACATATAAAAGAAAAACTTAAATAATTTGGAGATAGATTCAATATAAAAAAGCAATATAAGTAATGAGGTGTGAAAATGATTTTTGAGATTATAGTAATTTTATTTCTAATGATAATTGACTTTCCATTCACAGTTGCACCAGCAACTGCATGGGGATTGATAATTGGTTTAGATATTATTCAATTAGGAGTTATGTATATACTTGCTTGTCTTTTTTCAGGTTTATTTTTTTATCTAACTATGAAAAATAAAGCTAAAAAGTTCAAGACATGGAAAATTATTGCTAGGTATAAATCTAAAAGCCAATTTTTCTCCATATTTATAGCCAATTTACTAACACATAATTTTGACACAGCTGCAGCTGCAAGCGATCATAAAATAAACATTTTTATAACTTTATTAGCACTTTCTATTTCAAATGCAATTTATTTCTTAACAGTTTGGGGAATAATTGCTTTAGTAACGCCATTATTTACCACAAATATCATGAAAATTTTCATCTCACTAATTGTAGTTTCAGTAATCTGGACGACAATAGCACATCCAATAAGTTATAAATTGGGATTTGGCTGGTAACTAAAAAATATTGCCATATTCCTTTAAAGGATGAAAAATTGATGAAAGAAGAAAATTCAATTAATTTTATTATTAGAAGAGCTGAACAATATGAAAAAGAGGCAATAAAGAATATCTGTAGAGCATCATTTGATCCTTTATATGGATATTTTGCAATTCGAAGCTTGAACTTACCCAATCAAGTTTTAGTAGCAGATATAAAAGGAAGAATTGTAGGTTTTGCTAAGTTAAGATTAATACGCATTAATAAAGATTTAATAGGCAATATCTTATGGATTGCTGTTCTTCCTGAATTTCGTCAAAAAGGTATTGCTACAGCTTTAATAGAAGCTGCTTTAAATTGTTTTAAAAATTTTAGAGTAAAAAAAGTTTATGTTTCTGTAAGGAAAGATAACTCTATTGCACATAAATTGTTTAAAAAAGAAGGATTTAGAAAAATTGGGTTTCGTGAATTGAAGAAACTTTATGGTTACAGCGTTATAAAATTTTATTTAAAAACTTACACTTTTCCAATAGAATTTGTATTAGTGAAATTGTTATAATTCACAAAAATGAATAAAATAATTGCTTGATATAAAAATTTTTATGAAAAACATTTTCTTGATATTTTTCAGAAAAAATAGAGATAAAGGTATTTTTAAACTTACTAAAAGAATTTAAAAATTTAATAAATAATGAAAAATTAGAATATATTTTAAAAGCAATTGATAATATAAATCCAAAAATAATAAAAAGAAAAAATAGAAATATGATTTCATTTCATAAAAATAAAATAATAAATAAAAAAATAAAGAAAAAATGAAAATTCAATATTACCATTCTTCTTCATTTTTTATAATTTCCAAAAATTTTGCAATAAAGGATTTATTAGGAAAAGAATAAAAAAAGAAAGGGAATTAAGAGCTCTTTGCTTCTTCTTTAGGTTTTTCTTCTGCAGGCTTTTCCTCTTTCTTTTTCTTCTTTCTACAACTCATTTAACATCACAATTTTTATAATACTTTCTCTTATATTTATCTTTTTTAAAAAAATATTAAGAAGTTGTTGAGGGGGCTGCAAGTTTACTTTCTAATTCTTTAATTTTATTTTTTGCAATTTCAATTTCTTTTTCTTTTTCAGATAATTTTTCTTTAGTTTCTTTTAATTCATTTTCTAATTTAATTTTAGAATCTTCTAAATCTTTTAATTTTGTTTTTAAATCAATATTTTCAGATTCCAATTTAGATTTAATAGATTCAACCTCATTTAATTTATTTTTTAATTTTTCAATTGTATTCTTTAATCTTTTTATATAAGGTGATTCTACTTTTTTCTTAACTTTCTTCTTTTTAGAAACTTTCTTCTTAACCATACTTTTTCATTATAATAATAAGTAATTGTTCTTTAATAAGATTTATTGATTTTTCTATAATACTTTTCTTAGAATCAAATAAACTTATACTTTTAGCTTAAGCTAATTTTTTATAGAAAGTTTATATATTATAAGGAAAAAAGGTTTAAGGTATTATTACTAAAAGATCATAATATTAAATAATAAATTTATTTTGTTAAAGTTTTCTTTTCTTCAAATGCTTTTTCTAAATATTTTTTTATTTCTTCTTGTGGCATTAATGTATAAGTTTTTGTTTTAACAGGAATGTAAGCTACTCTAACAGTCCACTCTTCTTCGATTTTTTCAGTAGCATATACTAATGATGAAACTGCTAATTGTATAGCTTCTTCAAGACTTATTTCTTTACTATATTTTTTCTCTAAATATTCTCTTACTTTTTCAGCCCCTCTTCCTATAGCCCATGCTAAATATTCTAAATACATTCCACTTGGATCTACAAGGAATAAGCTTGGGCCTTTTTTATCTACTCCACCTATTAATAATCCTGCACCAAATGGTCTTACTCCAGCATGTTGAGTATACATTTGAGCAATATCGCCTATATGTTTTGTGATTGCTTCAACAGCTGGGTCTTCATCATATGAAAGTCTTATAACTTGTGCTTGTATTCTTGCATTATCAACAAGTACTCTTGCATCTGAATTTAATCCAGATGTAGCTGCACCTATATGCTTATCTATTTGAAATATTTTCCAAGAGAAATTTGGATTCTGTAATTTTGAATGTAATATTTCTTCAGCTGCTAAAACTACTCCTTCATTACAAACAATTGCTAATGCTGTAGATCCAGATCTAACAGTTTCTAAGGCATATTCTACTTGATAAAGACGCCCTTGTGGAGAGAAAACTGTTATTGCTCTATCATAAGCTCCTGTTATACCTAATGCCATATCTATTTCCTCCATTTATATCTTATTTTCAATAATAATCCCACTATTTAAAATTATATATAAAAAATTGGGTCGGCAAAGCTCGTTTCTTCATCTTTAATCAGTCTGGGACGGCCGCTTCATCCCCACAATTTTATTTTTATATTCTAACTTAAATCTTTTTAAATTAAGCAAGTCTAATCTAAAAATACTTTATTTTAAAATAATTTCTCAAAAATAAAAGAAGAAATAATTAAGAATAAAAAAATATTTCCTAAAATAGATCTTTTTATTTTTCCTTTTATTTTTCCTTAATATATTTAATTACCCTACTTAATAATCCACTTGTTTTAATAGGGTCTATAACTATTTTATTATTTTCATTTATAATCATTAAAGCTGAAAATAATTTATTTATTGAAAAATGATTACATTGAATTATTCCTAATTTGCTTGAAGAATCGTATAAAATATTTTTTGGAGAAACTTCTATTAAGCCTTTTAAACCAAATAAATTATGAATTGATTTAGCAATTAATTTTTGTATATCATTTCCATTTATTTCTTCTTTTTCTGTTAATACTTTATACAATACATACCTTTTACGTATTTTCCTTAACATTTCTTATACTATAAATAATGAATTAATAAGTAATATTTCAATATTTCTTTTTATAAGCCATCATTTTCTATTCATTAAGAATATATCGAAATATAGTTATGAAATTCATTTTTAGAAAAAAGAATTTTAAAATCTAGTCTTTTTAGAAATAAAAAACTTAATAAAAGCAATTTTGAATAAATTTTTAAATATTAGTAACTACATATTCCTTTTTAAGGAAAAAGTTGGTGTAAGAAAAATGCCTGAATCAAAATTTTATGTAGCAACAGCTGTTATTGCTATTGTTTGTATTATTGTTGGTTTCTTTGCTGGAAGCTTTATGGCTCCTACTCCTGCTGCAATTACTCAAACTGTTACAAAAACTGAAACAGTTGCAGGTCCTGGAGCAACGGTTACAAAAACTGTTGAAAAAGCAGCCCCGTATGTCGTTCCAGGAGGAAAAATATGGGTTCCAATATTAAATAAGTATATGACATATGATGAAATTGTTGAAGAAATAAAGAAAGAGGGAAAGGTAATAGTAGCAGATTGGACTTATTGGGGTCTTGTTGATACATATTTCTTAAACTCTTATAAGAAATATGTTAAAGATAGGTTTGGAGTAGATGTAGATATAGATGTAGTAGGCACGCAAGAAGCGAAAGGAGGATTTATGTATCAATTATACTCTGCATATGCTGCTGGGATGCCGGCTCCATATGATGTAATGCATATAGAAGTAAACTTCTTTGAAGAAGCAGTAGCAAAAGAAGTAGCTGAACCATTCTTACCTTCAGCACTCGTGCCAAATTTGAATTTAGTAGATCCATTCTTCTTTAAAGATTATTTACCATATGGTGTTCAATTCCAGCAACATGCTTTCTGTGCACCAGTTGTAAATCTAGAACATGCTGGATGGATAGACGAATGGACAGATTTTGCAGATCCAAGATTAAAAGGTAAAATAACTTTATGGTCACTCACAGATAATGGTTTCTGGGGCTTCTTAGTAACTATAGCTGCAGCTCTTGGGAAAGATTATAAGAATCCAGATCAAATGAAAGAAGCAATAGAATGGGTTGCTAAGAATATTCATCCAAATGTTTTAAAATATACAAGTGATGAAGCTGAAATAATAGAATTGTCTGAAAAGAATATTACATGGATAACTTGCTATTGGTGTTGTTCATATGAAATGGAGCAAGCAGCTGGAAAAAAATGGCTTGGACGAGTATTGCTTAAACCATTTATGCCAAACTTACCTGGAGTAGTATGGATACCTAAGAAAGCACAGCATCCAATTCTTGCACAACTTTATGTAGATTGGCTACTTAGCCCAGATTTTCAATTCCCAGATATAAATGCTCCTGGATTTGCTGAATTAGATAGAACCGAAGCTAAAAAATTATGGGCTGGAATGACAGAAGGGCCATTAGGATACTATTATGAGCAATTTATACCTGAATGGTGGGGAGGAAAAGAAAACTATTATAAAGTCTTTCCAACAATAGAAGATGTCAAAAAATTTGCAGCAGTTAAAATAGATTGGATATATGTTAATGAGCATGCACCTGAATGGGTTGAATACTACCAGAAACTTATCGGTGGCTAAAAATAAAAATATTTTAATACTTCCTTTTTTATTTTTTTATAAGGTTGAATCCTATGAATAAAAAAGAATTGATAAATTCTATTAAAAAATATTTATTAGCTTTTCCTGCAATAATAATATCAATCTTATTCTTTATAATTCCATTTATTTTATTAATATTTGTAAGTTTTACAGAAAAATCTTCTTTCTTTTTTACACCAAAAATAACTTTAGCAAATTTCTATAAAGCTTTTACACTTTATAGATTTGATTATCAAAATACTCTCTTTCTATCTGCTTCAGCAGCTTTTCTTGATGTAGTATTTGGATACCCATTTGCATATTTAATGACAAGAAAAATTAAACGTTTCAGCGATCTCTTTAGATCTATACTTTTAATTCCTTTATTTGGAGAACTTTATATTGCATTTGGTTTATGGTACTTATTTTTGCCTAAAGGTCCGTTAGCACCATTATTTGAAAAATTTGGAATAGAAGTTTTTAAAGCATTCTATTCTATGCCTTCTGCAATAGTAGCTTTAGCAATATATACTTTTCCATTTGCTGTACTTCAAATAGGCATTGCTTTAAGTGAAATAGACCCAGTTTATGAAGAAGCTGCAAGTTGTCTTGGAGCAGGACCATTAAATAAATTGTTTAAAATACTTATTCCATTAAGTATGCCAGGCATACTTAGTGGATGGCTTATGGCTTTTGGATGGAATTTAGGAGCATATGCTATACCATTACTTATGGGAGGAGCTATAGTAGGTCAAAGGGTTGTATCTGTTCAAATTAGAGCTATTTCATTAGTGATGATGGACTTTGGAATGGGTGCAGCATTAGCTGTATCTTTAGTATTTTTAGCAATTTTTGCAGCAGCTTTATCTATTAAAATTGGTAAAGGGGAGTTGATATAAATGAATTATAGAACTAAAGAGAAAATAAAATCTGGATTATCATATTTTTATGTTATTCTATGTTGCACAATATTAATGATTCCATTTTTAGTAACTTTCTTTAGATCAATTATAGACCCAAATGGGGGTATTTCATTAGATAATTATACAAAAATGGCTGGAATATTTTGGCCTAAATTGGGTACAAGTGCTATAATTGCAATAGCAACAGTTATAATAGATGTAGCTATAGCTATTCCGGCAGCATTTTCATTAACTAGATATCAATTAAAAGGAAAGAGAATAATAGGCTTGATAATGACATCCGTATGGTATATTCCTGGAATATCTTATGCTTTAGCTCTTATACTCTCTTATTACCTAGTATATAAATTCTGTTTAAATATATTGGGTTTCATAGTTGCTTATTCTTGTGGTTTTTTGCCTATAATGCTTCTTTCATGCATAGTAGCTTTTAGAAGATTAGACCCCTCATATGAAGAAGCTGCAAGTTGTCTTGGAGCAGGTAGATTAAGAACATTCTTTTCTGTAACTCTTCCACTTATAGGCCCTGGAGTAAGTGCTGGAATATTATTAACTTTTGTTTTATCATTTAATGAATTCATTACTGCTTTCTTATTAAGTGCTCCTACTGCTATAGAGACCGCTCCAGTGAAAGTTTTTGATGATATACAACATGCAGGTATGCATGGTTTTATAGCTGCTGAAGCTGCAATCTTGCAACTTATTTCATTAATAGCATGTTTAATATATTTAAAAATTGTTGGAACAAGATATTTAAGGGGAATGGTTTTAATATAAGTTAATGTTTTTTAAAAATAATTTTATATTACAATTGGTTCTATATCCATTAATTTACAGAATTCTATTAAAGTATCTTTATAATCTCCATAAACCATATGCATATGATTTGATCTAATATTTTCTAATAGTTTTTCAATATTTCCATCAATTTTAATAAATGCATGAGGCCATTTTTCTCTTGTTTCTTTAAATTTTTCTTTAGTTTCTTCAAAAGCTTCTCCAGAAGCAATCAACATAACGTATTTACCTTTAACTCTGCTTAATCTAGCTAATGTAACTTTTCCAGGTTTACAACAAAAAACTGTTGTACATCCTTGTTGTTTACCCATATACTCATATTGAAGTTCAAGATCAACATCTTTTCTAGATTTTGCTAATTTAGTAGCTATTGCTCCACAATTTACAAGTCTTAAAATATTATTATTTAAATCAATATCATTTACATCAGCAAAAACTACAGGCTCATTGCTAAGCATATGAAGTATTTGCATGGTTAAAGCAGCATTTAAATCCCCCTCGCAAGCAGTAATTATTCCATCATCATTAAGTAAAGCAACTGCTAAACAATATGAAATATAGTAATTAAGCATTTCATCAGCACATTTTACAGCTATAAAATCATATTTATCTTCATTAACTATTTTCTTTAATGCATGATATAGCCTAATTGATTTTAAAATTTTCTCCTTTGAACATAGAATTTTACCAAAATCATTTTTTATATTTTCATATGTTTCATTTATTATTTTCTCATTTACATTTTCAGCTTCTAAGAAAACTCTATATTGATCAACATGCTCGATTTCTATTCCAAATAGAGATTTTATTTGAGACATATCAACCATTGTTGTATACATTCCAGATGGTTTTCCACCTATTAATCCAAGTTTTTGTTTTTTAAGCCTATTTTTTAACATTGATGCATAAGCATATGTAACAATTTTATTTAAAACTTCTTCATCTTCAGGAGAACCATAAATGAATTTATGTTTTATTCCAATTTCATCAAGAGAACCATGTGTTATTCCTGCTCCAGTAAGAGAGAAAGTAGCAGGATCTTTTATACTCCATAATAATATTGGTACATTACATTCTAGAGCAGCATTAACAACCATTGGAACATATATCCATGTTCCAATCAAATAAATTATACAATCTACTCCTTTTGAAATGAATTCTTTTGTAGTTTTCAAAGAATCTTCAATATTATAAACAAGTTCTTCTTTAAAAATAACATCAATATTTCTCTCTTTTATTTTTTCAATAGCAATTTTATTCCATTTTATAGCTAAATCTATTCTTTCTCTAGGGAGAGATAAAGTCATTAAACCAATTTTAGGTTTCAATCTATTTTCACCAATGAAAAAATACTTTTCAAAAAATATAAGATTTTACTAATTTAAATTTTTTTATTCCACTCTAAAATTTATAATAATTAGCGATGATGATAAAATAGGGGCGGGGAATGAAAAAATAAATGATTTAAACTCCTCTCAACTGAGCTAAAAATTTAAAATTATTAATATATTATTTTTTATAAAAAAGTGGTATTTATGGGAGAAAAAATTAAAAATATTTATTTTCCATTATTAATTGCAGTAATAGCAGTATCTTTTTCTTCAATATTTATTAGGTTATGTAAAGCCCCACCATTAGTTATCGCAGCATATAGACTTGGAATAGCTTCAATAATTCTTTTACCATTTATGATTTATTATGGTTCAAATATTTCTGAAAAATATTCTAGAAAAGATTTATTAAAAATATTTTTTATTAGTTTTTTTCTATCTATACATTTTGCATCATGGATAACATCTTTAAATTATACATCTATTGCAAATTCTGTAATAATTGTTAATACCTCACCAATATTTGTTGCAATATTTTCATATTACATTTTAAAAGAAAGGATAGATTATAATACTATTATAGGAATCATAATAGCATTCATTGGAACAATAATTATAGCTATTGGAGATTATGGAATTAATGAGAATAACTTGTTAGGAGATATGTATGCATTAATAGGAGCAATAGCTCTTTCAATATATATTATAGGCGGAAGGGAAATAAGGAAAAGAATGAATTTATATTTATATGTGACACCAGTTTATGCTATTTCTGCAATATTTTTAATAATAGCTTGTATATTTTTAAAAATACAATTGTATCCTTATTCATTAAGAGAATATTTAATTTTTCTTTTACTTGCAATAATTCCAACAATTTTTGGACATACAATTTATAATTGGATTTTAAAAAATGTTGAAGCAACAAAAGTAGCTATAAGTTTATTGGGTGAACCTATTGGATCAACATTTTTAGCAATAATAATATTTAATGAAATACCTAATTTTTTAACTTTTATAGGTGGTCCAATAGCTTTAATTGGGATATATATTGCTATAAGAAAAATTTATTAAATTTAAAAATTATAATATATAATGATTTAAAATGATTGAAAGAATATACATAACAAATCTTGTTGACGATTCTGTTGATATGGAACATCCAAATATTTTAGCAAAGCATGGATTAGCTTTATTTATAGAAGTATATTTTAATGAAAAGGAGAAAATAAATATTTTAATGGATACTGGCCCCTCACCAGATGTAATTTTACATAATGCAAAAGAAATGAATATTGATATAAAGAAAATAGATATTATTGTAATTAGTCATGCACATTATGACCATACTGGTGGAATAATAGAAATTTTAAAACAAATAAATAAAAAAGTATTAATTATAATGCATCCAAATTGCTTAAATTTAAAATTTGCTGAAAAACCTTATTTAAGATATATAGGCATTCCATTTAAAATTTCAGAAATAGAAGAAACTGGTGGAATTCCATTATTATCTCGCAAACCAGTAAAAATAACTCCTGAAATAATCGTAAGTGGTGAAATTGAAAGGATTAATGAATATGAAAAAGTAGAAGGTTTTTTAACATTAAAAGATTATGAAATTATCAAAGATAATCTTTTAGAAGATCAAGCACTTTTTCTTAAAATGAATGATAAAGGATTGGTAATCATTACAGGTTGTGCACATTCTGGGATAATTAATACGATTGAATATTCCAAAAAAATTACTGGCTTAAATAAAATATATGCAATTTTAGGAGGTTTTCATTTAATAAATGCTAATGAAGAAAGAATAAAAGCAACAATAAATGAGTTAAAAAGAATTAATCCTGAAAAAATTATGCCTTGTCATTGTACTGGTCAAAAAGCAATAATTGAATTTATTAAAAATTTTAAAGATAAATGTATTCCTATTCAAGCAGGAAAAAGTATTGAATTATAATTTTTTGAGATAATTATCTTTTAGAAAATTTTTATTAAATAATATATTTTCTAGAGAAAAGAGAAATTAAACTATAGTGAAAGGCTTTTTCTTTTTGTATAAAATGGCATATTTTTTACTTTTATTACTCTTGCATAAAAATATTTCATATCACTTATATAATCTGTATAAGATAAAATTTCCTTCTCTTCAGATGGAAGATATTTTATGAATGCTTTTGGTGAAATTTCATTGCTTTCAATATAGAAAAATACTGGTAAAGCATTTGCTTCATAATAATCATAAAATGGTGTTATAGCACCTAGAATATTTTTATCTTTATTATTAAATAACCATAAAGGAGGAGAATATCCACCCTCGGACATTATTAATAAAACTCTTAAAAGAGAATTAATGTTTTTAACTTTAATACTTACAGGTTTTTCATAGAATACTTTTCCTTTTTTAATAGAATAAGATATAATTTCAGGAACTTCATCTATTTCAACTATTGCAGCATAAACAAATTTATTATTACTTGTATCATTTGTAAAGAAAACTTCTTCACGTTCAAGATTTGTATAAGCTAAATATCCTTTAGGTTCTTTATCTAATACAGTATAAGCAAATATTGGTAAATTTCCTTTCCAATAAGGTAAAGAAGAAAGATATCCTAGAATATTTTTTCTCTTATAAGTAAATCCCCATAATAAAGGTCTATATTCATTTGACCAACCCATAGTTAATCTAGCAAAATTTTTTAAATCTTCAACTTCAATAGAAGCTGGAGGTTTATAGTTTTTCTCAACCATATTTTTATCATTTTTGATTTAATAAAAGGTAATTATATATTTTTAATTAATTTTTTAAAAAGCTCTACTTATAATTTTATTTATAGAGTATTTAAATTTTTTAAAATGCTCATTCTTTATTAAAAAATAAAATTTATATTAAAAGAAAGCTTAAATAATTTTAAAGCATTTTTATAATAGTTAATTAAAAGAATAAGTGTTTTTAAATAAAAAGAGTGAAAGTATGATTAGAGAAAATCAAAAAGCATTGAAATTAGCTAAGGAATCTTTAATGAATAGAATAGCTGGAGAAATAATAATGTCTCCTGATCCAGGAGCTGCTATGCGTAAATGGAGAGAATTATTTGGAATATCTAAAAGTGAATTAGCAAAAGAAATTGGCTTTGTACCATCTGTTTTAAGTGATTATGAAAAAAGTAGAAGAAAATCTCCTGGAACTTCTTTTATAAAAAAATTTGTTTCAACTCTTATTTCTATAGATGAAAAAAGAGGAGGAAATTGTATTGAAAAATATTCATTAATACCTAAAGATTTAAGTAAAGTAATTTTAGATATGGCTGAATTCATTATTCCAAGAACTGTTCAAGATATTACTAAAGCAATTGATGGAGTAATATTAGCTTGTAAAGAAAGTATAAATTTACCAATATATGGTTATACTATAATAAATAGTATTGAAGCAATAAAAACACTTACAGGAAATGAATTTATTCAATTATTTGGAATAAATTCTATGAGAGCATTAATTTTCATAGATGTAAGTAAAGGAAGGTCTCCTATGGTGGCTGTAAGGATTTATCCAATAAAACCAAAAATGGTTGTAATACATGGTCCTAAAAGTCAAGATGATGTAGATAAACTTGCTATAGAATTAGCTGAATTAGATTATGTGCCTCTTGTTTTATCTCTTAAACCTAGTATAGAAGAACTTATAGATTCAATGAAAAGATTAAAAATAATTAAATAAAAAGTGAAAAATTATGACTATAGTGAAAATAGGTTGTTGTGGCTTTCCAATAGCTAAAGAAAAATATTATAAAGAATTTAATTTGATTGAAATAAATTCTACTTTCTATAAAATACCTTCAATAAAATTAGCTCAAAAATGGAGAAATGAAGCACCAGAAAATTTTGAATACGTTCTAAAAGCATATCAAGGAATAACTCATACTTATAAAATGGAAATAAAAAAGGAATGTATAAATTACTTAAATCAAATGATTGAATTATGCAAGATTCTTAAATCAAAAATACTTTTATTTCAAACTCCAGGATCTTTTACTCCAGAATATTTAAATAGAGTTGAAAAATTCTTTTCAAAAATAAAATATAACGAATTAAAAATTGTATGGGAAACTAGAGGAGAGAAATGGTTAGAAATTTATGATAAACTTTCAAAATTATTAGAAAAATATTCTATAACACATGTTGTTGATCCATTCATAAATAAACCATGTTATATAAATGAAATAGCATATTATAGACTTCATGGATTATCTAAAAAAATGTATTATTATAAATTTTCAGATAATGATCTTATTTCTCTTAAAGAAAAAATTTTTAATTATTCTAAAGGAGCAAATGAAATATATGTTTTATTCAATAATATTAATATGTATGAAGATTCTATTAGATTTAAACAATTATTAGAAAAGAATACTTTACCAAAAACTTTATGGGGAATAGATGCTATTATAGAAAAATTATCTCCTATAGAATTTCCTATATCTAAAAAAGAAATTATAGAAAAATATGGAAAAAAGAAAGTATTTGTAACTTCTTCTTTATATATAAGTATTTCTGATATATTTAAAAAAGCAAGTGATAAAAAATATAAATCCTTAAAAGATATAAAGAATGAATTAGAACCAATTATTTCTGAAAAAATTAACTAAAAAGTGAAAATAATGAAAAAATATTTTATAGCAATATTATCGATTATAGTAATAGCATTATTGATCATCATTTTTTATAAAAATAATTATAATGAGCTTATTACCAATTATACAACATCCTTTATAAATACAAGTAAAACTATTGAATATAAAACAATGATTCTTAATACTTCAAAAAAATTAATAGAAAATAGTACTATTGAAAGCTTTACATTTAGATATAATATCACAATTATAGATTTTAAGATAAATGTGAAAAATATTCATTTTAATAATGAAACAGGAACTTACATAGTTTTATTAAATTGGACAATATATGCTAAATCTAATACAAATTATACATATCCAGTTATATTTTATGAATATGAAACTGCAGAAGGAGAAGGAGCATTAGTAGCAAGCATTGAAGAGAAAGTTTATCCAAATAAAATAACAAAAATTGAAAGCAATATTCATCAAGTGATTTTTAAAGGAAGTGAAAAAGAATTATACTATGGAGCAAAAACATTTAAAATAATTATTGCTTATCCTTCGCCATATGAACCAGGAAGAGGTAAAGCTAGATTAATATTTTATAATTTAAGCGGGAGCTTCTCAATATACATACCTTAAATAAAAAGGAAAAGTTTTTATAAAGAAGAATTTTTAAAAAAATTAAAAAGAGAAATTGAGTTAAGGTAAAAAGATATGCTAGACTTAATTTATGCTTTTGCTATCTCTTTATTATCAATTCTATTAGCATATTTTCTAGTTTATAGAGCTAAATATAGAATATCCATTAGATGTCCAAATTGTGGCTCAAGAAATGTTAAAATTTTATCTATTAAAAGCAATTTAGGAGAAACATCTTTTACATGTTATTGCATGTGTAAAGTATGCAAGCATAATTTTAAAGAAGAAATAAAAGAATAGTTTTTTAGAAGGGCGTGTCCAACTTCCTACCATAGTTTAGCCTCTCTTTCTGGAGGTTGCTCATACTCTTTACTTGAAAGAGCATGAGTTTCCTAATCCTCCCATTGGGAGGCAATCCAGCAAAATAGTGGTTTTAAAACCACTATTTAACCCCCTTTATTTCATTCCCAAGATCAAAAAGGGCTTTTCATTGCAAATCATTGAAAGTTCTTTTTAAGAGCTTTCTCACCTTAGAAGCTCTAATGCCGGATTTCCTATGAATAGGAAGCTTGGCCCACGCCTGACCCTCCAGAACGACATGTTCTGGAAGGACATCAATGTAATAGCAAAGATCTAATATTGCTTTTCTTGCTATATTACCACCTCTTTCTTTTTTAATTATTATATATTTTTAAGAAAAATTTAAACATTATCTTTTTTAAATCAAATAAATTTTTAAATAATTGTTTTTAATAATATGATTGAAAAAGAAATTTATTTATATTTTCTTTATTAGAAAATGAAATAGAATTTACTGAAGATAAAGATGTATGGGTTGCTCAAGTCTTCCATTAATTGTTTTTATATTACTTTGGATATATTATGAGTATTCTATATGGAGATATTTTTAAAAATATTTTTTAAATCTTTATATAATAAAATTTTTATGAAAAATTAAATAATTGGACACGCTTTTTTTTTAGAATAAAAATTTTTAAAAATTAGAAATTATTTTCTCTATAGAAATCCATGAAGTTTTCCTTTTATTAAAAATACATATTTCATTATAACCAACACTTTTAATTTTTTCAATACCTTTATCAAGATAAGAAGCTAAATATTCAGGCGAATGTGCATCAGATCCTATTGTAATTTTTCTTAAACCTTTTTTAAAACAAAATTTTAAAAATTCTAATTTTGGAAAAGAATCATTTAATCCATGCCTATATCCAGAAGTATTAACTTCTAATCCTACATCATTTTTAATCATCGAATCTATAAGTTCTTCAATAATTTCTTTATTATTTTCAAAAATAAAATCTCTTCCATAATATTTTATAGCACTTCTTCTAATATAATCTGGATGAGCTAAAACATCTACTAAGCCACTTTCACTAAGTTTCTTTAATTCTAAGAAATATCTTTCATATGCTTCATGCATACTTTTATCTTTAAAGAAAATGGATGCTTGATTTCCTATAATATCTATTCCATCTATAAAATGAATTGAACCTAAAATAAAATCAAATTGATATTCATTTAAAATATTTTCAATTATTTTTTCATACGCAATATTATAATCTATTTCTAAACCAATCTTAATTTTCAAATTATATTTCTTATTTGCTTCTTCAATTTCCTTAAAATTTTTTTCTATTCCATCTTTTGTTATACTTCCTTTAGGAATATTAAGTAAAAATGGAATAAAATGATTGGTAAAAACTATTTCTTCAATTCCTTTATTTTCTGCAATTTTACAATAATCTTCAACATTCCCTTTAGCATCCCATGTATAGCTAGTATGAACATGATAGTCTATTTTTACCCTCATATTGTTAAATTTCGATACTATAGGAAGATATTAACTTTTATATTCTTTTATAAAAATAACTAAGCTAGTACCAATCAAAAGTATTATACAACAAATAATAAAAATTGATCCTATATAAATATAAGTAGCTAATAATCCTGCGATTATTGCTCCAATCATAGAACCAATATCAAACATATTCCAAAAAATATTTAATGCTATTCCTCTAAGATCTTCAGAAGTTGATTCGCTTACCATTGAAGCAGTAGCAACTGCTCTCATACCCCAACCTATGCCATACATAATCATTGCTAATAATAGAAATGATACTTCATTAGTTATAGATATTATGAAAAACATTAAAGAGATTAACATCATTCCTATTAAAATAATTTTTTTTCAAATTTGTTAATAATTTTTCCAGATGGAATTCTAATAAAAGCATTTGCTAATCCATTTATAGTAAAAAGAGAAGCAATAATTGAATCATTTAATCCTATATTATTTTTAGAATGAACTGAAAAAAGAGTATTATAAACTCCTTGACATATTGCAAATAATAAAGTTGAAATATATAAAATTAAAATATTTTTAGATTTAACAATATTCTTTAAAGAAGAAATAATATTTATATTTTTAATATTTATTTTTTCTTGATCAAAATTATTTTTTTCTATTCCAAATAATAAAAATAATCCAATAATTGAGAAAAATATAGAAATTAGAAAAAGTTGATTATATGCAAAATATAAAATGAAAATACTACATAATAAAGGACCTAAAACCATTCCAAAACCGATAGAAGCTAAATATTTTCCAATTGCTTCATTTTTTTCATTTATTCTAGAAACTCTTATTGATAATTCCATACCAGTAGGACCAAAAGATGAATAACTTAATCCATCTATTATTGCAACTAAATAAAGCCATAATGGATTATTTATTAAAAAATATAATGAGAAAGATATAATTTGTGCTAATAAAGCATAAAATATAATTTTCCATCCTCCATATTTAGATAAAGCAAATCCAAATAGAATCCTTGTAAAAATACATATTAATGAAGGGATTGCTATAATTATTCCAATTTGAAATTTTGAAGCACCTATGCTAATTAAATAAAGAGGGAAAATCGGATTAATTAAGTATCTTGCAGTCCAAAAAATGAATGGTAAAATTATCATTAAATAAAAATTTGCAATTTTCATAAGAATGTCACATTAATTAATGAAATTTTTTAATAAAACATTATTTTAATTATTTAAAAAGATTTTCTATATTTTAAGAAAAATTATTTAATTTTCCTAATTTTAGAAATAACAAATAAGATTAAAATTAATGCAAAACTTTCTATTATAAGTGTTATTAAAATTATTATCCATAAAGAAGCTTTTATATCTAATAAATATCCATATATTAAGCCTGCTATAAGAATGCCAATTCCTAATGCAGCATTCATAATTCCATATGCTGTTCCACGTATATTTTGTGGAACAATGTCTGCTATTGCAGCTCTATAAATAGATTCTTGAGCACCTAAAACAATTCCATACAATATGGCTGAAATTATAATTATTAATAAACTATTTGATGGAATAAAAGTTATAGGAGAAATGAAGAATGAAATAATAAATGGTATAACCAATGTTAAAAGACCAATTTTATCATATATAAAGCCGGAAAAAAGTGCTGATGGAGCATCTATAAGTTGTATTCCAGCATAAAGCAATGGTATAAACCATCTATCAATTATTCCAATATCAGCCAATTGAGAAGCTCTATAAAGAATTAAGGCTGATGGAAGAATACCTATACTATTTAATGTTATTGCAAGAATATAAAATGATACTATACCTTTTGTTATATTAATCTTAACTTTTTCCATAGTAGAAGGTATTTCATATTTCTTAAGAAAATTATAAACTAAATAAAGTGAAATTAAAAGTAATAAATAAGGTAAAAAAAGAAAAGAAAAAGATATTGAATAGCTTGAAGTAAAAGCAAAAATTCCAGCAATAATTAATGGACCAAGAATAGCTCCAATTTGATCTAATAATTCATGCAATCCAAAAGCTTTTCCAGGTCCTACACCAGTTGAAACAAAAGATAAAATTGTATCTCTTGCAGGTGCTCTAATCCCTTTACCAAATCTTTCAATAATTATTAATAAAGCAGCTAAAATCCATCCTCCAAAAAAATTACAAAAAAATAAACTTGGTAAAGAAAAAATTAATCCATAACCTAAAAGCATTAAAGGCCAATAACTATGAGTTTTATCAGCTAAAAATCCTCCAATAATTCTAGAGAAATATGATATTAATTCTCCTAAACCAACTATAATCCCTACAATTGTAGCTGAAGCACCTAAAAATTTTAAATAATCAGGTATTATGCCTCTTACACCTTCATAAACAATATCTCCAAATAAACTAACTATTCCCATCATTAATATAGCAATGTAAGCTTTTTTATAAATAGACAATTTGAAATCACTCTTATTATAATTAGCAATGAATAAAATAAGTTATATATAAATTTTAGAAAAAGTAAATGTTTTTATTTTTCTAAGAAAAGAGAATATAAGAATATGAAGGTAATAGAAAAAGAAGAAGAGAAAAAAATAAAAATAGATAAATGGACACAAAGCATATGTCCAATATGCCAAAAATTAATTCCAATGCATGTATATGAAGAAAACAATGTAGTATATCTTGAAAAAACATGCTCTGAGCATGGAAAATTTGAAGATATTTATTGGGGAGATGCAGAACTTTATAAATATTGGCAAAAATGGGATCAAGCAAAATATATGGGAACAGGAATACAGAATCCTAGAACAGATACAATAAATGGATGTCCATTCGATTGTGGAATATGTCCAATGCATAGATCTCATACAGTATTATCAATAATAGATGTTACTAATAGATGCAATATGGCATGTCCTGTATGCTTTGCATATGCAGGAGCTATAGGATATGTTTATGAACCAAATTATGAGCAAATAGTAGAAATGCTAAAAAATTTAAGAAGCACAAAACCATGGGCTCCAAATGCAATACAATTTTCAGGAGGAGAACCAACTTTAAGAAATGATTTACCAAAAATAATAAAAGAAGCAAAGAGATTAGGATTTACACATGTAGAAGTAAATAGTAATGGAATAAGATTAGCAGAAGATATAGAATATTTCAAAAGTATAAGGGAAGCTGGAATGTCAACATTGTATTTACAATTTGATGGATTAAATCCAGAGATATATAAAAAATTAAGAGGAAGAACAGATTTAATACCTATAAAACAAAAAGTAATAGAAAATGCAAGAAAAATAGGTTTAGATTCAATAGTATTAGTAGTAACATTAGCAAAAGGTGTTAATGATAATGAACTTGGAAATATAATAAATTATGCAATTCAAAATAAAGATGTTGTAAGATGTGTGAATATTCAACCAATATCTTTTGTTGGAAGAGCAACTAAAGAGAAAATAAAAGAAATGAGAATTACAACTCCAGATGTATTAAAATTAATAGAAGAACAAACAAATGGAGCAATAACAAGATGGGATTTTAGACCAGTTGATTGGCCTGTACCAATATCTCTTGCAATGGAACAAGTAAAAAATAGATTGTATCCAAGGTTTACAATGAATCCACATTGTGGGGCAGCAACATTTATACTTGTGGAGAATGGAAAAATAATTCCAATAACAAGAATAGTAGATGTTGATAATTTTGCTGAAACATTTTGGCAAATATATTATACAGCTATAGAAGGAGGTAAAACAAAAGCAAAATTGCAATTATTAAAATTATTACCTTTAGTTAAAGAAGAACATGTAAGAAAATTATTTAAAGACGTGCTAACAAAAGGTTCTTATAAAGCACTTGGCTCTCTTATTCGAAATATGATAATGATTGGATGTATGCACTTTATGGATTATAACAATTTTGATGTTGCACGTGTTCAAAGATGCGTAATACATTATGCTCTACCAAATGGATCAATCATTCCATTTTGCACATTAAATTCTCTTCACCGTTCTAGAATAGAAAAGGAATATTCTATGACTATTGATGAATGGTATAAACTTCATCCTAATGCTAAAATAAACGATTATGTATAACTTTTTAGGAGTTAAATAACTCTTACTTTATTTTTTATTCTCATTTTAATATTATATTTTAAAAAATAAATCAAAAGATTTAAATAGTGCACTTAAATAATATTTGTTATGGAAAAGAGAGAAAGACCATTAGGAGTAACTATTCTAGCAATTCTAGAAGCAATAGGAGGAATAATATACCTTGCTGGTATATTGATTATTGGATTATTCTTAGAAATGATAAGAGAATTCATGCCAGGAACAATGCCTGGAGCAGGTTTTCTTAAAGGTTTTATAGGATTAATTGTATTAATAGCTACCATAGTTCTATTAATATTAGGATTAGTAAGTTTCTTACTTGCTTATGGATTATGGACTGGAAAAGGATGGGCTTGGACATTAACATTTATATTTTCTATAATAGGCATATTGCTTGGCTTAATAAGCTTGCCTAGTGGCATTATTTCAATTCTTATTAATGTATTAATACTTTATTATTTAACAAGGCCTCACGTTAAAGCATTTTTTGGGAAAGCTCCGCCTCCAATTCCTCCTCCGCCACCACCAGTTTAGTTTTCTTCTTTTTTTTATATTAAATATTGTGATTGTTGTTTTTGAAGATAAGAATAAAGTTCTTTAAGATAATTTGATATTTTTTCTAAACGTTTTTCCATTTCATCTACTCTTGTTTCTAATCGAACTACTCTTTCAAGTAATTCAGCAATTTCCTTTTTTTGAGACATATCAATAAAGCTTTTTTTCTTTAATATAAAGTTTTATAAATGGAAAAATAAATATATTTTCTAAAAACAATTATTTATTTATGAATGTATATGAAGCTTTAATGAATGAATTTTCTATTCAAGAATGTTTAAGTATTTTAGTAAATCTATCAAGCTATCATAGAATCCAAGGTTCTTCAGATTTAGAAGAAGCTGCTGAATATATTGCAAAAAAATTGAATGATAATGGATTAGATACAAAAATTTATTCTTATCCATATAGTAAAAGATATGGATTAATGGAAGCATTGATTGGATGGAATGTTAAATCAGCTGAATTATACATGATCAAACCAAAAGAAAAGCTACTTCATACATTTATTAATACTAAAACTTTAGTTGTAGCACATAGTCCTGGAGGAGAAATAGAAGCTCCTGTAGTTTATATAGGAAAAGGAGAAGATGATAAAGATTATGAAAATAAAAATATTGAAGGAAAAATAATTTTATCATATGGAAATCCTTATTTTGTTTATAAAAAAGCAATAAAAAATAAAGCTTCTGGAATAATATTTTATAAAAAAGAAGCTCCTGAAGATGCTATACCATACTCTGGATTATTTTTAGATATTGAAGAAGCAAATGAAGCAAATGCAATAGCATTAAATATTTCAAAAAGGAATGCAAATATTATTTTAAATATGCTTGAGAAAAATGAAGAAGTAATTTTAAAAGCAAAAGTTGATATTGAGTATAGAGATAATCCTCAAATAAAAATTATTGAAGCAAGCATTGGAGATAATGAAGAAGAAATAGATTTATTAGCTCATTATTGTCATCCAGCAGGAACAATTAATGATAATGCAAGTGGTTCAGCAGGATTAATTGAATTAGCTATAGCTATGAAAAGAGCTTTAGATAAAAGGATACTTGAAAAACCTTTAAGGAAAATATGTTTTTATTGGTATCCAGAATATTATGGAACAATTGCTTTCTTATCAAATATAAAAAGGAAAATTATTGCTGCAATAAATTTAGATATGATTGGTGAAAAACAAGAATTAACAAATTCAACTTTAATGCTTGTTAGAGCTCCATATTTCAAAACTTCTTTTTTAGAAGCTATTCTATATTATGAAATTGAAAAAGCTTTCTCAAAAATAAAATCTTTTAGTGGATTAAGTAATGCATTATCTATAAAATTTAGTGTTGTAGATTATGAATCAGGAAGCGATCATGATATCTATCTTGATTTTGGTATACCTGCATATATGTTAAATCAATGGCCGGATAAATTTTATCATTCAAGTGAAGATACGATTGATAAAATAGATCCTCATATTCTTAAAACAATTGCTATAGCATCTGGTGTTGCAGCATATAAATCAGCTTCTATAGAAAAATTTCCAGAAATGGAAAAGTATGTTTATCATTATTTTATGAGTTTATTCCATAAAAAACTTGGAGAATGTATTATAAATAAACTTGATAAAATATATCAATTACGTAAAGAAGAATTTTATAAAGAATTTTCTTTAATAATTAATTCGATTGATAAAAATTTAAAAGAAAAATTTGAAAATTTTCATGAAAAAGATTATAAAAAAGAAGGGAAGAAATACATTAGAAAATTCATAGGACCATTAAATCTTAAATGGTTTATTAAAAATATTGGAGAAGAGAAAATAAAATGGTTAAAAGAAATGATTGATAAAGAAAAATATTATTCAATAATATTTTTTCATGCTTTACCAATGCTTTTAAATAATCCAATATCAATTGAAGATATTATTAATAAACTTGAAGCAGAATTTGGAATAGAAATTGATAAAGGAAAAATAATCTCATTATTAAACTTACTTAAGGAATGTAATCTTATTATTGAAACATCATAATATTGCTAAAATTTAATAAAAGGAAAATTACTTTTTCCAAAGTTCCTTTCTTAATAAATCCCTTATGGCAGTTCTAATTACTGCGCTCCTACTTGGATACATTCCAAGTTTTACTAATTCATCCATTCCTTCTATTAATGCTTCAGGAAGTTTTACTGAAATAAGCTTCAAGACTTCCACCGCCAATATAAATTTATAAACAACGTTTCTTTTAAATCTTTTTATTTATTCTTGAACATAAAATGTTGATAAAAAATATGTTTAAAGAATTTTATAAAATATTTATTCCATTAATAATTGGCATACTTCTTATTTTAATTTTAATATTTTATATTGGAATTGATAAAATAATCTACACAATATTAAAATTGAATATTTTTTATATTTTATTAGGAGGATTTTTTACAATATTATTCTTTATTTTTAGAGCATTTAGATGGATTTTATTAATCAAGCCTATGAATGGAATTAAAATATCAATGGCTTTATCAGCTACAGGATTAGGATATTTAATAAATACATTAATTCCTTTAAGAATTGGAGAAATAGCAAGAGCATTAGCTATTTCTAAAGAAAGTAAAAAGAGCTTTGCATCTATTTTTGCAACAGTTATTATTGAAAGAATATTTGATTTAATTTATTTATTATTATTTTTATCTATTTTATTATTCTTTATTCCATTTTCAATAAGTTCAAATATAATCATCATAGCTTCTTTTGAATTAGCTGGAATAATAGTTTTTATTGGTTTAATATTTATATTTGCTATTATAAAATTTGAAGAAAAATTCATAATTTTTATTAATAAAATTTTAAAACCATTTCCTAAAAAAATTAAAGATGCTTTAATTAATTTTTCAGTATCACTTATAAAAGGAAGCAAAACTCTTAAAATTGTTTATAAGAATATATTTTTCCATTTATTTTCATTCTTTATAACTTTTTTTCAAGCATTAATTTTTACAATGATTATATATTCACTTGATATAAAAATATCTTTATTTTCAGCTTTAATAATTTCTTTAATTATAACTTTATCTCATGCTTTACCAGCTGCTCCTGGATACATAGGTTCTTTTCAAATTGTTTGGATAGCAATTTTTTCTTTAATAGGATTGCCTATTGAAAAAATTATTAGTTCTTCTATAATTGCAAATTTTATAAATCTTTTATATACTTTACTCATTAGTGGAATTCTTACTTCTATATATGGCTTTAAAATAAGCGAATATTTAGAAATAACGATAAAGAAAAAATATTATTGAAAAAAAGGCTTATTTTACTAAAAAAAGGGAATAAAAGCTTATTAAATAGTTTTTTTAAGTTTTTTTAAATTAGGTGATATTATATGACTCAATCTGCTCCAGGAGCAAGTGCTACTCAGCCAATTATAATTCTTAAGGAAGGGACACGTAGAACAAGAGGAAGAGAGGCACAATCAGCAAATATAATGGTTGCAAAAATAATATCTGAAACACTAAAATCTTCATTAGGTCCTAAAGGAATGGATAAAATGCTTGTTGATAGTTTTGGAGATGTTGTTATAACAAATGATGGAGCAACAATCCTTAAAGAAATGGATGTTGAACATCCAACTGCAAAAATGCTTGTTGAAACAGCTAAAGCTCAAGATGAAGAAGTTGGAGATGGAACAACTTCAGTAGTTGTAATAGCTGGAGAATTATTAGCTAAAGCTGAAGAATTAATAGATAAAGAAGTTCATCCATCATTAATAATTGAAGGATATAGAAAAGCAGCAACTAAAGCTTTAGAAATACTTGATGAAATAAGCATTCCAGTTAAACCAACTGATAAGAAAATTTTAGAAAAAATCGCTAAAACATCACTTGCAAGCAAAATGGTTTCAGAAGAAGCAGATTATCTTTGCAAACTTGCAGTAGATGCTGTTTTGAAAATTGTTGAAAAAAGAGATGATAAATATTATGTTGATTTAGATGATATAAAAATTGAAAAGAAAGAAGGGGAATCTCTTAGAGATACAAAGATTATTGATGGAATTGTTTTAGATAAAGAAGTAGTACATCCAGATATGCCAAAAAGAATTGAAAACGCAAAAATTGCTTTACTTGATGCATCATTAGAAATTGAAAAAACAGAATTTGATGCTAAATTGAATATTGAATCTCCTGAACAAATGAGAGCTTTCATGAAACAAGAAGAAGATATGCTTAGAGACATGGTTAATAAAATAGTTGAAAGTGGTGCAAATGTTGTTCTTTGTCAAAAAGGAATAGATGATATGGCACAATACTTCTTAGCTAAGAAAGGGATAATGGCAGTACGTAGAATAAAGAAATCTGATATGGATAAAATAGCTAAAGCTACTGGTGCTAGAATAATTTCAAGAGTAGAAGATTTAACTCCTTCAGATTTGGGTAAAGCTAAACTTATTGAAGAAAGGAGAGTTGGAGAAGACAAAATGGTTTTCATTGAAGGATGCGAAAATCCAAAATCAATAACAATATTAATTAGAGGTGGAACAAAAAGAATAGTAGATGAAGCTGAAAGGTCTCTTCATGATGCAATAAATGTTGTAAAAGATGTTATTATTGAAGGTAAAATTGTTGCTGGTGGTGGAGCACCAGAAGCTGAAGTTGCTTTAAAACTTAGAGATTTTGCAAAATCTCTTTCAGGAAAAGAACAACTTGCAGTTGAAAAATTTGCAGAAGCATTAGAAGTTATTCCAGCTCAACTTTCTGAAAATGCTGGAATGGATCCAATTGAATCATTATTAACTTTAAATGCTAAACATAAAGATGGACAAAAATGGGCTGGAATAGATGTTTTAAATGGAAAAATTTCAGATATGTATAAATTAGAAGTTCTTGAACCTACATTAGTCAAGAAACAAATAATCAAATCAGCAATGGAAGCAGCTTCAATGATATTAAAGATAGATGATATAATAGCAGCTTCTAAGCTTGAAACAAAAGGTCCAGAAAAAGGACCAAAGAAAGAAGAAGAAGGGCTTGAAGAATCCTCAACAGAGTGAGAGGAAAATAAAATTAACAAAGTATGAAATTGCTAGAGTCATAGGCGCAAGAGCTCTTCAATTAGCTTACGATGCTATTCCACTTGTAGAACCTAAACCAAATGAAACACCAATAGATATTGCTAAAAGAGAATTTGAAGAAGGGCTTCTTCCAATAATAATTAGAAGGAAACTTCCAGATGGAAGCTATGAAGACATAGACTTAATGGAATACTTTAAAACTTTAAAAAAAGAAAAAGCTAAAGAATTAATAGAAGAAAAACATTAATTTTTAAATATTCCCTTTTTTTATTTTTATAAGTGAATTCTTGTAAAATTTGTGGAAATAAAAATAGATTAATAAGTAAAAATCTTGGAATATGCTTAAAATGCATAAGGGAAAATAAAGAAGAAGCTATAAAAATTTCAATGAAAATACATGAAAAAACTAGAGCTTTATTTAATTTGCCTCCTATTCATACAAAAGAAGAGAAAGGTAAACCTTGCTATGGATGCGGGAATAATTGTCTAATCCCTTTAAATAGTAAAGGTTTTTGCGGATTAGTTAAAAATATTGATAATAAAATTGTTAGACTTGCTGGCACTAGTGAAAAAGCAGTTCTTGAATGGTATTATGATCCTATTCCAACAAATTGTGTTGCTTGGTGGACATGTGCAGCTTGTACTGGTTTAGGATATCCAAAATATGCTTATACTGAAAAAGGGGATATAGGATATTATAATCTAGCAGTTTTTTATGGAGCATGTTCTTTTGATTGTTTATTTTGCCAAAATTGGCATTATAGAAAACTTTCGGATAATTTGAAACCAATTTTCTCAGCTGAAGAACTTGCTTCAAAAGCTATAGAAAAAGTTTCATGTGTATGCTTCTTTGGTGGTGATCCTTCAACTCAAATGCCTCATGCATTAAAAACTAGTGAAATAATAATTGAAAATAGTGAGAAAAATAATAGAATAGTTAAAATATGTTGGGAAACAAATGGAAATATGAATGAAAAATATGCAAATTTAGCTGCTGAATTGTCTCTTAAAACAGGTGGAATTATGAAATTTGATTTAAAATTTTGGGATGAAACATTGAATATTGTAATGACAGGTGTAAGTAATAAGCAATCATTAAAAAATTTTGAAAATATTGGAAGAAAATTTTATGATAAAAGAGAAAAACCTCCTTTATTAACTGCAAGCACACTTTTAATTCCAGGATATATAGATGAAATTGAAGTAAAAAATATAGCAGAATTTATAGCAAGCATAAATCAAGAAATACCATATACATTATTAGCATTTTATCCACAATATGTGCTTAATGATTTACCTACAACAAGTAAAGAAATGGCTTTAAAATTTTTAAAGATTGCAAGAGAAGCTGGATTGAAAAATGTAAAATTAGGAAATGTACATTTGCTTAAATAAGATTTTATTTTAATAAGAATATATCATATTTATTTTGTTTAAAAAAATAGAGTTTATACTCTATTTTAATATTTTAAAAAGAAAATATATTAAAAATAATCACAAATAAACAATAAAAATAGTTTGTAAACTTTATTGAACAATAAATTAATGTTTAATAAATTAAAAAAATTTAACTACCTAATAAAAAAGATTGTTAGGAAAGTATAAAATGTGGAAAATTGGATCAAAAGAATTAAAATTAGATTATGGAAAAACAGCTAAATGGTATTATGGATCATTATTAAGAAATACTAAAATAATTACTTATAATTTTCTTGAAAAATATGGAGAAGAAATATTTATAGAAAATATTTCAAATCCATTTTGTTTTGATTGCTTTTTATATGCAATTGGTTTTGAAGAAATAACTAGTGGAACAACTACAATATTTTCATCTATTCTAAAAGAAGTTATAAATTATGAAAGTGGAATATTTATTGCAGGAGGAAAAAGTTTATCAGCTTTTAAAGTACCTGAAGAATTGAACAATTTAAAAGAAATTTTTGGTTTTTCAGAAGAAAAAATAGAATATTTAAAGTATTGTAGTAGAATGACAGCAAAAGTAGATAATTATGCTATACAAGATGGCTTTAGACTTTATCATCATTTAATGATTATTTCTAAAAATGGAACATGGGCTGTAATTCAACAAGCAATGAATCCAATAGTTGGAACTGCTAGAAGATATCATTGGTATTCAAAGAAAATGAAAAATTTCATAGAAGAACCACATCAAGGAATAATAAGTAAACAAAAAGTAAGTGAGGTACTTGATATGACATCCATGAAAAGCAGTGATAGTAGAAAAGCATCATTGGATATACTTAAAGAAAAACCATCAAAAATAAAAAGAATTGTTGAAACAGATAATCAAAATCAAATGAAATTAACAAATTGGATAATTAAAGAAGAAGAAATTTCTTTCTCTCCAAAAAGAATGCCAAAATTAGTTAATTGGAAATTATTGAATAAACTGCATGAGAATATTCCAAAAACATATGAAGAATTATTATCAATAAAAGGTGTTGGTGAGAATATAATAAGATTATTAGCTCTTTCAGCAGAAATTTTATATGAGGTCCATCCAAGTTATGAAGATCCAGCATTTTTAGAAGAGGAATTTTATAATTGTAATGGCAATGGAGGAAAAGAATGTATATTATTAGAAACAATTAATGAAATAAATCATAATCTTATAAAGAATGGAATGTTAAGAAGATTAGAAAGATGTAATAGAGCATGCATATCTTCATGAATAATATGCTATATAAATTTATAAAAATCTATTAGAAATATTATCAAAATTCATTTCTATTTTTTTAAATTTCTATTCTTAATCTTTAAAAATAAAAAATTATTAAAGTTTGAAAAGGAATCTTTTTTAGGAAATCTGAAATCTCATTTAAGCATAAAAAAGTAGTGATAGAAATTATTTAATAAGTATCGAAATGGAAGTTAAATTTTAAAAAAATTATTCACTATAACTAATAAGTTGTTTTGATTCTAAAGTTTTTTTCACAATATCAACAGCCTCAAAAACATCGCTTTCTTCTTTTCCTCCTGTAACAACAAGTTTCCCACTAGCAAATATTAATATTACTACTTTTGGTTTAAACATTCTATATATGAGCCCTGGAATTCGCAAATTTGCGATTCACGCAAATTTATTGCTCAGGCTCATATAAAGTATATTCTAAAAGTTCAGCTGATTTTTCAAGATCAACTTTTCCTTTAAGGTCTACTGATGCTACTATATTTTGTATTTCTATTTGAGGCTCATTTTTTATTAAGAAACCTGCATCTTTAAGCATATTTACTACTTTTTTTACAGCTTTTATTGATTCTTTTTCACTTTTAGCTCCTGTTGAAACCATTTTTCCAGAGCCAAATATAAGAGTTGCGGTTTTTGGTTTCTTTAATCTAAATACTAATCCTGGAAATTGGCTTGGCCTATAATCTACTTGTTCTGGAAATGTCTTTTGTATAGCCGGAAGATCAATTCTTTGATTTAAAGTTACTGATGCAACAACATTTTCTATATTTACTATAGGTTTTGATTTTTTAGATAGTTTAAACATATATTTTTTATTTTAAAAGTTATTTATATATATTTATAAAGGAAATTTATTAAAAAAAGCTTACAAACATGAAATAAGTTTTCAATATATTTTATAAAGAAGCTTTAAATATGACTTTTTTAAAATAATAAGAATAAATTTTTTTAAAAAAAAGTTGATTTAAATGGTTGATTTAGTATCAATATTTAATAGTAAAGCTCAAGTAAAGCTTCTACAATTTTTATTAGATAATCCAAATAAAATCGTTACTCAAAATTTTATAGCAAAATTACTTAATCTTTCTCCCTCAACTATTGCAAGAGTTATTCAGCCTCTTGAAAAAGAAAATATAATAAAAATAGAAGAAATTAAAAAAATGAAAGTTATTACTTTAAATACAGAAAATGAAATAACAAAGGTTTTAATAGAATTTAATTCAAAAATTAAAAATATTAAAAAATAGTTTAATAGAATTCCATTAAAAGTTTAAATATTGCTTTAAAATTCGTCATGAGAAATGTCAAATGAATTTAAACGTATAGTTAGAGTATTAGGTACAGATTTAGATGGTTCTTTAAAAATACCTTATGCTCTATCAAAAATAAAAGGTGTTGGAATATATTTAGGATATGCTATTTCAAGAGCTTTAAATATAAATCCAGATGATAGGATAGGCTTTTTATCTGAAAATCAAATTCAAAAAATTGAAGATGCAATCTCAAATCCATTATCATATGGTATTCCTCCATGGTTATTGAATAGAAGAAGAGATTTAAAAACAGGAAAAGACTTGCATTTACATGGTTCAGATTTAGTATTAGCAATTAAAGAAGATATTGAAAAAGAAAAGAAAATTAAATCTTGGAAAGGAGTAAGGCATTCATTAGGATTAAAAGTTAGAGGACAAAGGACTAAAACTACTGGAAGAAAGCATGCTGCTATAGGGGTTTCAAAAAGAGCTTTAGCTCAAGCTGAAAAGAAAGAATAAGAAAGGGGTTAAATATGGGAGCAAAAAGGCAAAGAAAAAAATATGAAGGGCCAGCTCATCCTTGGAGAGCAGATATTTTAAGTGAAGAACTTAAATTATTAGGAGAATTTGGATTAAGAAATAAGCGAGAATTATGGAAAGCTGCTAGTACTTTAAGAAAATATAGAGCTATTGCTAGAAAACTTTTTGCATTAACAGGAGAAAAAAGAGAGAAGCTTGAAAAAGAAATTATAGGAAAATTAGTTAAATTGGGTGTTTTACAACCAGAATCATCTTTAGACGATATTTTAGGATTGACTGTAAGAGATTTCTTAAAAAGGAGATTACAAACAGTTTTATACGATCTTGGATATGCTAAAACAATTTATCATGCAAGACAATTAATAACACATGGGCATGTGTTAATAGGAGATAAGAAAG
>Ga0078972_1005526_pt1 | contig 31897 bp, 41 predicted proteins | sample YelNatPaOPGAMG01_FD_67568 | JGI IMG/M metagenome (GOLD analysis project Ga0078972, IMG submission 67568) | Hot spring thermophilic microbial communities from Obsidian Pool, Yellowstone National Park, USA - OP-RAMG-01 (SPADES assembly) (version 2) | ecosystem: Environmental > Aquatic > Thermal...
CATGCACGCCAAGATGATCGTGGGCAACCATCTGGCGTTCATTGGTTCTGAGAACTTCACCCAGACCAGCCTGGAGAAGAACCGGGAGATGGGCCTGCTGCTGAACGGGGGCGACATCGGGAAGCTACAAGCGCAGTTCAATCAGGACTGGAAGATGGCTGGTGGTGGCGTTGGTGGCTTGGTAGCCAAAGCCAAGGGCTGGTTTTCGCGGTTCTGAGTGATAGGTTTTACTAATTCCAGCTAGTACGACCAAAGCTACCAAAACTGCGCCGCAGTGCTCCGCCTGTAACCGCGGAGCGGTTCAGGGGGTGGTGAAGCGGCGCTATCGCCCAAGGGGTGATCATTCTGGCCTCTCCTGCTGTTCAATGTATTGTTTGAGCACAGACAATGGCGCTCCACCCACAGTAAGGATGCAGTAGCTGCGGCTCCAGAATACCGGCTTGCTCCAGTAATACTTTTTCAGGTGTTCGCCAAACTCTTTTCGTAGCAAACGACTGGTAACAGTTTTGAGGTTGTTTACAAAGGCTGAGGGCAATACTTTGGGGGTTAGCGCCAAGAGCAGGTGGACGTGATCGGCTTCGCCATTGAACTCCAGCAGCTCACATTCCCATTTCGCCGCTGTATTGCGGCAGATGGCCTCCAGTCGCTCCAGCATGGTGCCGGTCATACACTTGCGGCGATATTTTGTGACCAGAACCAAATGGTAGTTCAGGTTATAAACGCAGTGATGTAAGGTAGTTAGCGTTTGCGATGACATGGTAACCGAGTATAATTGAGACATGCTGAATCGCAAGGTCACGTATCGCCTGTATCCCAATACCGAGCAAGAGGCCCGGTTACAGGAGATGCTCGGCTTGCATCAGCGCCTGTTCAACACGGCGTTGGAAGAACGCATTCGGGTTTATCGGGAAACCGGCAAGGGGTTATCGTTTGCGGATCAATGCAAAGCGCTTACGCAGTGGCGACAATCTGTTCCTGCACTTGCCGGACTGAATGCTCAATCCGGGCAAGTGACACTAAAACGCCTGCATCTCGCATTCCAGCACTTCTTCCGCCGCGTGAAGAACGGAGAAAAACCAGGATTCCCCCGATTCAAGAGCATCCATCGCTATCCGGGCTGGGGATACAAAACCCACGGCGACGGCTGGAAACTCCATCCTGGGGAGAACGGTGCGCATGGCAAGCTGTACCTGCAAGGTGTGGGTATGATCGCCATGCGCGGGAAACCACGGCAGTCCGGTTCTCCTGTCACCTGCGAAATCCTGCACAAAGCCGGCAAATGGTATGCGTCGGTCACGCTGAAGAATGATCAGATCCAGCGGGAACGTGGTGGCGAACTGGGTGCTTTTGATTGGGGTCTGGAGACCTATCTCACCATGGCAACACCCAACGGAATCGAGACCGTTGTCAACCCACGCCACTTGCGCAATCAGCTTGCCGAACTGCGTCGGCTATCTCGGGAAGTTTCACGCAAGATCGTAGCAGCGCAGAAGGCATCTGGTCGCAAGAAGGGATTTCCCATTTCCGCCAGTCTCCGAAGGAGTTTTCAGGCACTGGCGCGGTTGCACGCCAAGATCGCTCGACAACGAAAGGATTTCCTGCACCAGTTGAGTGCCGAACTGGTCAGTCGTTTCGCGGTATTAGGCACAGAGGTATTGGATGTAGCCAATATGGGTAAGGGTGGTGGCTCTCGCAAGAAGGGCCTCAACCGGGAAATTCATGCAGCCTCCCCGGCGGCATTCCTCCAGATGATCAAGACCAAAGCGGAAGAGGCTGGGTCGTGGTTTGAGGAAGCGCCGACGCGGGAGATCAAGCCCACGCAACGCTGCCATGCGTGCTGGAAGTTGCCAGACGAGAAGAAAAAGCTCGCAGACCGGCAGCATGAATGCCCGCATTGTGGGGAAACCTGTGGTCGTGATGAGAACGCGGCCAAAGTGTTGTTGCGGTGGCTGGAAGAAAAGTTGTCCGGGCGGGAACCGTCCGAGGTGTGGAGTGGAGTAAGACTTCCGGAAACGGGAGCATCTGCGATGAAGCACGAAACTCACGCCATAGCCTAATAGGCTTGGCGGGAGTAGTTCATGGTCTCTCTGCTTTGACGAGACAATCCGCGCAGTAGTTGAACGGGTCGCCATGACCGGTTGCTATACCGTAACTGGAAGGCAGCCTGCACTACGTCTGCAGGACAGCGAATCGGAGATGAAATGTTTGCCCTTACTCAAGAACAGCGCAAGGCGGTTGCCATGGCCAAGAAAATGCAGAGCTTCAAGGTCTCTGCCCTGGCCGGGACCGGCAAAACCACCACCCTCGCCGCGATTGCGCAGGAACTCGGGCAAAAGCGGGGGCTCTACCTGTCTTTCAACAAGGCAATTGCCACGGAGGCACAAAAAAAGTTCGAGGGATCCGAATGCCAGGCGCGGACGTTTCACTCGCTGGCTTTTGCAGGGTTTGGCCGCAAATACGGCGCCCGGCTGGACAAGCGCCTGAATGCTGCCTACCTTCGCTCCAGATTCGGGGTTACCGGAGATTACAGCTACGCCATAGGGGAAGTAGCATTAGGCACCCTCTCAAGGTTTCTGCGCACCTCGGATGCACAGATCAAGAAGGAACACGTGGCCTGGAATGATGCCTGCAAAGCCATTTTTGCTGAACGGCGTGAGTTGGAGGCAATCTTTGCCTGCTGTGGTGAGAACCAGAGCCTCAAAACTGAGATCAACCAGAAGCTCGCAGAGAACGAGCAACACTGCAAAACCTGCTACAAGATTCGCGATCAAGCTATAGAACTTGCCAAGCGTGCATTGGCGGAAATGCTCAATCCGAAAAGCGATTTCCCTGTGACGCATGATCTCTATCTTCGGGAATTCGTGCTGTCTTCGCCAAAGCTCGATGGTGCCGGTTTTCGCTACGACTACATCCTGTTTGATGAGGCCCAGGATGCCGATGGCCTGATGTTGCTATTGACGACGGCGCAGAAGATCCCTGTTTTTTATGTTGGCGATGCGTTTCAGCAGATCTACGAGTGGCGCGGGGCGAAGAATGCCATGCAGTCCCTTGATCTGCCGGAGACACCACTGACCATGAGCTTTCGCTTTGGCCAGGCGGTGGCGGACGACGCCAACCAGGTGTTGCAGAGCTTGGGGGCAAAATACTTTCTGGAGGGTCGCCCGGACCGGACATCGAGAGTGTTCACTGGCAAAACCACCGAGGCTTCGCGTGCCACCATTGTGCGCACTAATGCTGAGGTTATTGATCAGGCCATGAGTGGGTTGTCTGACAAGCGGCGGGTTGGTGTCAGTGGGAAAGCCGGAATCCGCGCTTTCCTTCGAGATTATCAGAGGTTGGTGGATGGGGATTCATCTGGGCAATTCGCGCTTTTCAATTCGGAGCAGGAGCTTCGTGAACACGCGGAATCGAGTGAAGGAAACGATATCAAGATGTTGTTGAAGCTGGTCGACGATTATGGCGTGGACGGTCTGCAGTCCGTCATGGATTCCTCCGTGGATCTGGATGGCAACAAGGATGCATGGAAATCATGTGATCGCATTGTCATTACAGCTCACAAAAGCAAAGGGATGGAGTTCGATTCCGTCTGTCTTTCGGACGGTCTTTTCAACAAGAAAAGGCTTGAGAGTGATGAGGAAAAGCGATTGTTATACGTTGCCAAGACTCGCGCAATCCACACGCTGAGACAGCCAACGGATTATGCCGGGTTGAAGGTTTGAATGCTGTGGAGAATTGTGATGGAACGTAAGCGCAGGATCATGAGCGCGTCCAATATGGAATCCTGGACTCGCGCATCCAAGGACCGGATGCAACGGGCTATCGACTTTGCCGATAAGCTGCGCACCGACCCGGAGCATCATAACCGGGCGCAATCTGGTCTATGCCGGATGTGCTACTACGGCAGTTGCGTGGGTGGGCAAGCTATCACCACAGAGCCGTGCATGTGCTGCGGCAGGGACCAGAGTTATAGCAGCACGGCGACTGACGCCTTATGCCGTGAGTGCGCCCAGGAAACGGGCCTCTGCAAGCGTTGCGGTGGGGATCGGGAAGGGAAGATCCGGCGGAAGTGGCCGGAAGCAAAGGAGCCATAAATTGACCGCGATGATTCTGCTTCGCCTGCTCTGCACCATGACGGGCTTGTCGCTGGCGCTTGGCGAGTGCGTGCAGGGTCTTATACATAATCATGCTGGCATGTTTACTGAGTGCTTTTGGCTCACTATAGCCGCGCTGTGGCTGGCTGTAGAAGACCATCGCGCACTGTTGGAGCGCTTTTCATGAGATACCATTTCCCAGGCCCACACGCGCCGTTCCCGTGGGTTGAGGTTTACTTTTTTACTCTTGGGAGTATTGGCGCTATTGCCGGCTTCCAGAGGGATTTCCCGCATCCTTGGAGCGCGGTCACTTTGGGCCTTGGTGTTGCCCTTCTCTGCATGACTGCAATCCTTTGTCTGGCGCGGGTGATTTGGAACGATCAGCCGGTGAGCGATGTAGCCATGCACACCTTGCGAAGCGAAGCATCAAGATTCCATTCAGTTCGACACTCATGGATGGAAATTTGCGGACAGGAGCGGCACCCAACCTGGGGCGAATTGGACCGAATCATATTCTTTGTCGATCATCCATTGCGGGAAGATCATCATGACTAGCGCCTGTACTCTTTGCCCTGCTCTTTGTGTTTCTCGTAGCCAAGTGGTCATGCCGGACTTGCCAGATTTTGGCCGTTCCTGTCGCCTGCTGGTCATTGGGGAGGCGCCAGGGGCCGACGAGGACGCCCAGGGCAAGGGCTTTGTAGGCAGGGCAGGGCGGACCCTGCATCGCCTACTGGAAGAACAGGGCTTGCGGCGCGGCTATGACTACGGGTGTGCCAATATCGTGCGCTGTCGGCCAGAGGGGAATCGGAAGCCGACGAATCAGGAAATCGCGAATTGCCTGCCCTATCTGGCAAGGACGATTGCCAAGGCAAGGCCAGAAGCGGTTTTGACCGTTGGGGCTACAGCCATCGCTGCCCTGACAGGAATTGCGAAACTGGAGAGTAACATTGGAATACTGGATGCCAATGGCCACGATCCCCAAAAAGCCGCATGCCTGTATCGTGAGGATTTCCATTTGGCCTGGCCTCAAGGGACGCTGCTCTACGCCATGCCCCACACAAGCCCGCTGGCGTGGACCCGCAATGCGCCGGATGGTCGCAAGTGGAGCACAATCGGAGAGGAAGTTGTACGGAAAGCCGCGAGTTTCCTGCGGGCAAAACCAAAGATTCCCGGCTGACGAGACAATCCGTGCTAAGGGTAAATCTGCTAGGAACTGATGGCTGAAAAACGATGGAAAATCTGCAATTTTACCCAACACCAGCGAATCTTGCCCGTACTGCATGGTCCTTGTTCCAGGACCGGGATTTCGTCTTGGTTCTTGAGCCGTCGGCGGGCAACGGCGACCTGCTGGACGGGAAGCCGTATCGCTTGCGGAATGATCGTATCCATGTTGCAGAAATCGATTTGCGACGACATGCCGCTTTGCGAGAGAAGGGGACCGTGGTTGGTGTGGATTTTCTGGAAATGGGCGGGCTCAGTATGTATTCGCACATTATTATGAATCCCCCATTCCGGAATGGAGCGGAGCACGTTCTGTATGCATGGGACGGGCTGCTGTCTGGCGAGATCGTCGCCATTCTCAATGCTGAGACGATCCGCAACCCGTTCAGCGAGAAACGCGAACGGCTGGTGAAGCTGGTCGAGAAGAACGGGTCTGTGCGATACGAGAAATCGGCCTTTCTGGACCCAGATACACAGCGCAAAACCGATGTGGAAGTGGCCCTTGTTTGGCTCAAGAAAACGCCAGAGGCTGGCTGCTTCAGCACCGATTTTCTGGATGGACTCAAAAAAGATGCGGGGCCGGAGGCCGTGGACTTTGAGATTGGCGGGAAAATCGCCCTGCGCGGAGAAACTATCAAAAACCTGGTGATCGCCTTCCAGGAGGCTTGGCAGGCTGAATTGGCTACAGTGGGCCCACGGATGCGGGCGGATTACTTCCGCGGGATGCTGGGACTCAAGCTTGCCGATCTGGTGAGCAACGCGGAGAAAAAGGAAAGCCCCAATATTCGCGTGCAGACTGGATTTTCTGGCAAGACATCAATGCAGAAGCACCTTGCAGAAACGTACGAAGGCCTGAAAGAGCGGGCTTGGACGGCGGTTCTTATGGCAACAGAGACAGAGAAGTATCTGACGCGCAAGGCGGTCGATCGAATCCGTGCGGAGTTTTCCTATATCTCGAAGCTGGAGTTCAGTTTGCCTAACATCTATGGATTCCTGCAGGGATTGGCCGAGTCGCAAGGCGATATCCACCTGGACATCTGCCTGGACCTGTTCGACCGGATCACGCGACAGGGAACGGAGAACGTCGCCTTTTATCGCCCCTGGAAGTCCAACGCCAAGCACCGGGTAGGCATGCGGATTCGCAACAAGCGTTTCATCCTTGGTGGATTCTCTCTGGAGGGGTGGAGGCGTGGCCTTGGTTGGAGCGAAATGCAGAGTCTGAAAGATCTGGATCGTGCCTTTGCTATTCTCGACGGAAAAACGGAACCGGAAATTTCTCTGGAATCGGTATTCGAAGAGGGGACGAGCAGCTTTCAAAACCTGCGCGACGGAGAGAGAGTTTCCTGTTCGTACATGGATGTACGGTTTTACCCAGGAATCGGTACGATCCATTTCTTCCCAACGCGCCCTGACCTCATTGACCGGCTGAATCTGTTGGTTGGCCGTGCCCGGTCCTGGATTCCGGGGGGCGAGAACGAAGGCTTCTGGGCACAGTATGCGGATGCGGAGAAGATCTCCGACAAGGCCATGAAGCGGGTATCTCTTGCTCGATGGGAGGGCAAGGAAAGCAAAGAAGAAAAAATTTCCGAAGCACTGGAAAGCACGCAAAAAGAGCTTGGCTACCACATGGATTGGAATGCCTCTATTGATCATGCTGAAGGTGCGCAATCCAGTCTTTTATTGGAGCATGTTGCGTAGCTGGTGGAATATTCCGTCTTGACGAGACAATCTGCGCTTAGGATAGGCGAAGCATCACGATTGTTTGGAGGAACGCTGGGGAAAAGCAAGACGCTATACGAGATTCGGGAGTTTGCTGGTGGTAGTCTGTATTCAAAGTCTTTGGGGATGAAACTTCGCCCGAAGACCCGTGCAGCAAAAATCTGCAAGCGCCTGGCGCAGCAAGGGCGTGATTTGTTTTTGGTGAAGTTTGTCATTCGATACTAGGAGGCACCTTTGTTACAAGGGGATGAGGGGGACATCGCTTCCCACTTTGAGGAAGCGGAACGGGAAGCGGCGATCGCGCGTTTGCGTGTTGCCAATAACACGGAAGAACCAGATGAAGACGAGCATGGCCGGTACTGCCTGGATTGTGGAGACACGATCCCTCCCGCGCGCGTAGAAGCTGTCCATGCGGTTCGTTGTGTGGAGTGCGCTGGGCGCCGGGAAAAGGCAAAGCGCAATGTCGCCGGCTCGGATATCCGTCGATACCTGATGGAATAACGTTTTCTCTTGTCGCCATGGGTTGGCGCTATACCGTCTTGGTGGTGTTTTATTTTTTAGGAGAATGCAGTCATGGCAGGTGTGAATCGTGTAATCATTTTGGGCCACTTGGGGCGGGACCCCGAGATGCGGTACATGCCCGACGGTAAGGCGGTAGCCAATCTGGCAATTGCAACGTCGGAAACCTACAAGGATAAAGATGGAAACAAGGTAGAAAATACCGAGTGGCATCGAGTCGCGCTCTTTGGGCGCATCGCCGAGGTTGCTGGCGAGTACCTGAAAAAGGGAAGTATGGCCTACATCGAAGGGAAGCTGCAGACGCGCAAATGGACCGACAAGGAAGGCCAGGATCGCTACACGACCGAGATCATCGGCGATCGTTTGCAGCTGGTTGGCGGGCGCAGTGGTGAATCTGGCGGTGAGCATGATGGTGCAGGCGCATCTTCCGGTTCTGCTTCATCTGCGGCGCCTGCTCGTTCCGGTGGAGGCGGTGGCCATGCCGCTCCTATGGATTTCGAGGACGACGAGATCCCGTTCGCGGTGCCTTTTGATGTACCATCTCGCCCGCGTGTGAGGTTCTAGTCCACCACTATCAAGCACGCGCCACCACATCTTTTTGGTGTGGTGGCTTTTTCTCTCTCGGCCTATGGCAAATCCGCCATGGAACGGCTGAGAAAATTGGTTACGGAGGTGCAAAATGGAAAAGCTGCAAGGAAAACTCCCGCGCCTCAAGGTGCGGATGGGCGTAATGCCGACCAAGGTGGAGCGGGATCGCAAGGTGTACAGCCGCAAGGCCAAGCACAAGGTGGACTACCGCGCCGAGCGGTGCGGTCGAGAGTCCAATCCTGTGCCTTTTGTGGAAGGTAGAGGATTGGCCTTTTGGCTGGCCTTTGGTGGCAATCGGTAATGACGAGAATCGTCTTCGCATCCGAAAACTAGAAATTGTGAGTGCGATCCGGTGGTCAGTATATGTCATGGATGATTGCTATACCAAATATGCCTGCCTTATAGTGCCGGCAGGTGGTATCACCAAAGAAATTCATTGACCAGGAGGTTATTGTATGGAGCAGCAAAAGAAGAAGCGGAATCGTCGCACGGCAGAGGAGCGTCTTGCGGATCTTGAGCGCCAGAAGATGGAGCTTCTGGAGAAGCAGAAGGCAGCACTTGCCAAAATCGAAGAGCAGAAGAAAAAGCTTGCGGGCAAAGGTGCTGCGGGCAAAACCAATCTCGAAAACCAGAAGCGTTTCGAACGCGCTGTGAAGGTTATTGCTCCTGATCTCGATCATCGTCATTTCATCGCGCTCATTGCTGAAGGTGTTGAGCGTGGTATCGATGAAGCGATGGCCGAGAAGGGCGAGGCGCTATTGCAGGAGCATGGCAAGGGGCGGCGCGGTCGTCGTCCGAAGTCGCTCGCGGCAAACTGATCTTTGGGGGGATTTGTGGATATTCAGTTGGTAGACCAGCAGTATCAGAAATTGCAGCAGGAAGCCCAGAGTGTCATGCAGGGCTTGCAGACTCTGGCCGGCAAGCTCAAGGCCGCAGCGGATGGCGGAAACCAGGACGCCAGGGAATGGCTTCTGGACCTCAAGGAACTGGCCCTCAACATCCAGACCGAGCAGCAGCAGGTGATGAATGTGATGCAGGCCATGCACCAAGCGGTGCAGAACGACATGGCCGTCATGCAGGGGCAAGGTCAGCAATGGCAACCTGTCTACCCGCAGACGCCACAGGCGCAAGGGTACAGCCAGCCGCAGCAGCAGGGCGGCGGGTTCTTGTCCAGCTTTCTGAACTCCGGCTTTGGCCGTGCTATTGAGATGGGTGCCGGCTTCGGAATCGGGGACGATCTCATCAACAGCATCTTCTAGTCGTAGCCCCTCTGGGGGTTCCCACTTTCCAAAGCAGTACCGAACCGGCCAGGCGCCGGTTTTTCTTTGTCTGGAGGGGAAAGTGGGTATATTTTTATACCCGGTTTCCGAAACCGGGTATATTTTTATACCCACCTTGCAACATTTTGTAATACTTGGTAGGGAAAATACTAACGCAAGATAAAGCCTGCATGGAAAAGGTATAGCTTTCCCATGCAGGCCGGCAACGGCGGGGCCTCCCCGGTACCTGCTCTGGCGAACCAGCCAGGGCACGCGCACGAGACCCGCCAGAAAATGCTGTTAATCAAATCGTCGGCAATGCCGAAGCCAGCCCCCATCATGAGGGACTGGCCGAAGCCCGAGTGCCCCCGCGCGCTCAGGAATCCGCCTGACTGCTTTATTCGAGAAATACCCGACCGTTCATGGCGGCCATGCGTCTTTCGCCATACCTGTCAGCGTAGGTTGTACCAGACCCCTCGGCCACTGCCGTGCAGGCTTAGCGTGCCGTGATCGACCAGCGCCCGAAAATGTTGCTTGAGCGTGTTGCGGCTAGCCCCGGTCAGTTTCATGACCTCACCGATGGTGACGCGGCCGTGCTCTCGGGCGAACTCAACGATCTGTAGCTGCAGTTCCGGCATGGCCGCCAGCACGATCTTTTCGCGATCGACCTTCTTTTCCAGGCGCCGAACCTGCTCGGCCAAGGATCTCAGGAAGAACATCAGCCACGGCTGCCAATTTGGCACCTCTGTGCGGATCGTGCCTTGGGTCTGGCGCAAGGCCAGGTAGTAGGCTTCCTTGCTCTGCTCAATCACGCTCTCCAGAGAGCTGTAAGGCACATAGGCGTACCCGGCCTGCAGCAGCAGGAGCGTGGTCAGCACCCGAGAGAGCCGGCCGTTGCCATCCTGAAAAGGGTGGATCTCCAGGAACACGACGACGCACAGTGCAACGATCAACAGTGGATGCAGCCGGGCCGTCTCACGTTCCCGGTTCACCCACGCCACGAGTTCCGACATCAGGCGGGGTGTGTCGAAGGGTGATGCGGTCTGAAACACGATACCGATCTGTGCGCCAGCTTCGTCAAAGGCGGCGACACTGTTCGACGTGGTCTTGTAGTTACCGCGATGCCAAGTGTCCTTCTCGCTGTAGCGCAGGAGGATCTGGTGCAACTGCTTGATGTGGTTCTCGGTGATCGGGATGCCCTGCCAGGACGCGAACACCAGGTCCATCAGCTCGGCGTAGCCAGCCACTTCCTGCTCGTCACGGGTCGCGAAAGACTTGATCTCCAGATTCGACAGCAGATGCTCCACCTCCCGGTCGGACAGCTTGCTGCCCTCGATGCGGGTCGATGAGCCGATGCTCTCGATGGTGGCCACACGACGCAGGGCCGACAGCCGGTCGGGGGCGAGCGTGCCCAAGGCGCGCCAAGCGCCTTTGAACTCATCGATCCGGGCGATGAGGCCCAGGATCTCCGGCGTGATCTGGATAGTGTCGATTCGCACCATGGACCAATACTACACCCATTTACACCTATTTTTGAGATGCCAGGCTCGCTCGGATGGCGCCTGATGCGGTAATGATGCTTCATCTCTGTGAATCCCTGAGTTCTGCATCAAGCACCTGTACCGCAATTTCCGGATGAGCCTGACCGCAGCGGGGACATGCCTTGCCGGCCTGGGGAATGTTCATCCAGTAGCCGGATACCAGCCCCTTGGTCAGGGCAATGTCTCTTTCCAATACCGAGGCGGCAACAACGTGCCCACCTGGATTGGTGCTCAATCCTGCCAAAATCGTGATTCCAGGGTGCGCTTGCTGGACTTGTCGGCTGATGTCGGCCACGAAGGAGCGATACAGAGTGGGTTTGTTTTCAGCACCTTGGGCCTGGATTTCGTAGACAGGGACATAAGCTGCGATACGCGCAGCCAAGCGCAATCGAACAAACTCGGGGTAAATTCTTCCACGATATGAGGGGACTACACTGCGGACGAGGTCTGTTGCTGGAGTGGCCACAAGCCATTGGTGACGATATTCGGCGATTTCTGCCGCCCGACGATAGGCGCCCACGGGATTTTCGCGTTGCGATACTGGTGTTTGCGGCCAGTTTTCAAGATCAACGACCACCGCGCCCGATGGAAGTCGCGAAAGGCGGTTTACATTAGCGGTGGATGCCAGGCGAGTGGCCAATGGTGGCGCGTCTGGACTCCCACCAGAAATCCAGGTTTGCGGACTGTTCAACGGGCCAGAGAGTAGTGCGGCTCCGCCCGCCGCCAGTGCCAATTTGGTGACAGCACTACCGGCGAACAACCAGATCATGTTTTACATCCTGTGCTTCCCAATGTGGGCGCACACGGTGGTGCTCGACATCCATTACCGCGTCTGCCCTGGCGCCAGATATGGCAATGGTCGCCGAGCAAACCCACGGCTCCAGCGCCGCAGCACGCGATTAGAAAATGCTATTGATGAGGTCGTCTCCGATCCCAAACCCGGCCCCCATCATCAGGGCCTGACCGAAACCCGAGTGCTCCAGCGAGCTCAGGAATCCACCCGACTGCTGCTGCGGATAGCCCTGGGGCATAGCTTGGGGTGTCTGCGGATACCCGGGCTGCCATTGCTGGCCCTGCCCCTGCATCGCCGCCAGATCGCTCTGCGCGGCCTGGTGCATGGCCTGCATGACCATCATCACCTGCTGCTGCTCCTGCTGGACGTTGAGGGCCAGTTCCTTGAGGTCCAGCAACCACTCCCGTGCGTCCTGGTTGCCACCATCGGCGGCAGTCTTGAGCTTCCCGGCCAGCGCCTGCAGGCTTTGCATTACCCCTTGAGCTTTCCTGCTGCAGCTGGTTGTATTGCTGCTCTACGGTCTGCAGATCCATTTCATAACCCTCCGTGGTATTTGAACGAGACTTCCCGACATTGGGGACAGACAAAGACCTGGACGGCAAGTTTCTTCTCGAAGGCCTCTTCGCCCTCGTCCGCCAGCTGGCCAAGCACGGCTCCTGCCGCAGCTCCGGCCAGCCCCGTCAATCCGCCCATGCGGATTCCGTGCGCCCCTTTGTCTTCCATGGGCGACTGACAGCTAGGGCAGGTGGCCGTCATGGCCTCTTGATGTTCTCCGAATCCAAACATGGCATGCTCCTCTTCGGCCGGACGTGCTTACGCGGGATTCAACTGCTCGACCAGGTGTTTTCCGGGCTGAAAGCGCACGGTTTTGCGGGCCGGAATCTCGATGGCGGCACCCGTGGCCGGATTACGTCCGGCGCGCGCCGCCCGCTCTTTGATCTGGAATCGGCCCAGATCGCCCAAGACCACCGCTTCGCCAGCAGCGAGCTGCTCCCGGTAAATATCGAGAAGGACATTCAGGGATTTTTCCACGACGGTTTGCGGCAGATCGCTGCGCTCGGCCATGAGACGCACAAGCTCTTTCTTTGTCAGCATGAGACATTCCTCTCCAGTAATCACGGCACCACGCCGGAATATACCGACGAATCCTGCAAGCCCGCAAATTAGCGGTTCCTTTTGATAGGCATGCGGTGAGACAGGTTCCCGGTTTGTTGTGGGATCTAGCCATCCGTGGGCGCCTGCTGTCCTACGTACACAGCCACCCCTAACCCTAGCCGAGATGCTGGAGACCCGAGTAGCGTGTGCATCACCAGTCGGGCAGTGAATCGCGCGGGCGCATTCACCGATAGATCGTGCCTTTGAGTCCTGCGCCGGGCTTTCGGACAAGGGGAGCGCGGCTAACCTCGCGTCGCAGCCCTTCCTGGTCCATAATGCAGACTCTGTGTGGGCGTAGTTGCGCTATCTTGTGAGAACAATGCACTGCTCATGAACCCATGAGCGGGTGAGTACGGACCAGCAACCGATACAGGCGTACCTACCGTGTTCCATCAACTATGGAGCACGTAACCCTGAAATCTGCTTGGCGAGGAACGAGTTTTGGTGCGTCGCCGCGATGACGCATGGTCTCCCGCCTGGAAGCTCAAGGCTCCGTCTTCTAATCGTCGGCGGGGTCGCACCCACAGCTCTTGGGGTGCTTTTCGGAAAATCACCTGCCGTGTCGGCACTCCAACCGTCTCCGGTGTTGGATGCTGGGCATCCACCTAACCTCTCTTCTATTGGTTCCGCCCTACCCTTAACGTTGTGGTGCGTACCCGGCACGTACCAGCCGAAATCCCCTACGTTTTGCCACCGTGGGTGAGTTTCGGAAACTCACCTGCCGAGTTCCATCCGAGCACCACCCGCCGCACTTTCCCTACGAAGCAAAACATTTGGAGTTACTACGCCGTGAGATTGGAACGCAAGATAAAGGGGGAATAGAGGGCGGTTGTCGGGGCCTTCGGGCCGTGACGCAGCCCTCGCTCCGCCCTCCCGGCGATCGGGGGGGTGATTTTCGGAAAATCACCTGCCGTGTCGGTACTCCAACCGTATCCGGTGTTCGGTGCTGGGCATCCACCCAATCCCTCTTCTATTGGTTCCGCCCTACCCTTAGCGTTGGGGGTGCGTACCCGGTACGCACTGCCACCCCGACATTGGAGAGATGAGTTTCCACAACTCACCGGCTCTACTCTCCCTGCCTCTGTCGCTTCCGCCTGTCCCGGAGGGTTGAAGTCCGGGATTTCTCTTAGGCCTAGGATGGAATCCCGGATTCCACTTTGTTGCTCTTGGAGTGCGTACCCGATACGCACTCACCCGCTCCGCAGCGCGCTATACCCTCAAATTTCAGCGTTCAGCCGACGTCAGGCGGCATCCAGCACCCGTAGCTCTATGTGCAGCCCGGCTGCTGTCGCCATGTTCACCAGCATGTCCAGGCTAAACCGGTCGACCTTGCCGCGCACCAGATCGGAAACGCGCGGCTGTGTCACACCAAAAAGCCGGGCTGCTTGGGCCTGATTCATCCCGGTTCGGACAATATGGTTCTTCAGGGACATCATCAGCTGGGAGCGGAGCTTCATGTTCTCCGCTTCCTCTCGGGTATCCTCAATCGCATCCCACACGCTTGCATAACGTTCATTGCTCATGATGGCATGTCCTTCAATAGGTCCCGATACCGCTGCCCCGCTAAATCCAGATCCGCCTTGCGGGTTTTCTGAGTCTTCTTCTGAAAACAGTGCAGCACATTGCAGCACATAAATCGCGTCGGCAAATTTTGCCACATACAGAACCCGGCAAATCCCCATTGTATCCCGGTATCCGAATCTCCTGAACTCCCGAACCCACGCTATTCATCGGCTTCCAGTCGTCCGGCTCCATTCCCCTCTGTACCTGATCCAACTGGTACCCCGCTTCACGCCTGGCCGACAGAGGAAAGGCACGGAGGTCGTCCAAGGAAGACCCCAGAAAGACGATGGGTTTGAGAGCTGTCATCCAGCAACTATACAAAATCTTGTATGGACCAACAACGTCAACTTTATCAGCGCCCTCTCGGTGATGGGGGGTGATTTTCGGAAAATCACCTGCTTCACCATCTCGGCCTCTGTCGGTCTATACCCCGACATGAAGCAAGCAACCCCTCTCCTGACCCCATTCCTGATCGGCGCGGCGATCGGCTGGCTCGCCTGGCCTCACGCCATTTGGTTTGCCCCGGTGGCCTTGGTGACTGTTCCCGTGGTTGCCTATCGTGGCTGGACGGGACCATTTCTGCTGATGCTCGGCTATCACTTGGCAACCACCTGGGGACTCATTCATGGGACGGCGGTGTTCTTTCCGTCTGCCGGTTTGCTCCTGGGATTGGCCTTCTGGGCAGGTTCGTCACTGATCTTCGCTCTCCCCTATGGCTTCTACGGGATCATCTTCCACCGGGCCCGGTCGCTGATCGGCTCGCCGTGCGCTGGCGTGTTGACCACGGCTTTGCTGTCGGCCATCTCCACCATCCTTCCCCCACTGGGGATCATTGGATGGACCTCTCCCTGGCTGGGGGCCATCTCGGAGGGATGGACGGGCGTGATGCTGGTGTTGCTCGGTATCGCGTTGGCGGCCTTGGGAAGAAAAGCGGGATTGACCAGTCTGACGGTTGGTCTCGGCACGGCCGCCGCCTTGGGGGCGGGATCGCTTGTGCTGGCCGCGCGCCATCCTGCTCCTGCCGGTTGGGTGGGGGTGAATACCCGCCTGGGGCATCTCGATTCGCCGCTGTCCTACGTCGAGGCTTCGATGCGACTGGAGCGAAGCACCATGGCATTGCTGCACAAGGGTGTCCATATGGTTCTGCTGCCGGAGACCATAGCTGGACCCTGGCTGGTCGGGACGGAGGACATCTGGAGGCCGGTGGTGCACTGGACCGCCGATCATCCATGCCAGACGGTATTTGTCGGTACCTTCGTCCCCCATGGTCGCGGCTACGTGGACGCGCTCGTGCAGATCCACGACGGGCGGACTCGGGTGCTTCCCGATACTATTCCCGTCCCATTCTCCATGTGGCACCCCTGGACACCCGTAGGAAGTTTTCGCATGGCCCCCTTTTCCCAGAGGCCGGAAATGACCCGGGTTGGGAGCCTGCGGGTAGGGTATCTGATCTGTTACGAACAACTGCTGATGTGGCCTGCGCTGAATCTGGCACTCCACCGCCCACAGGTTCTGCTGGCTCCGGCAAACGACTGGTGGGCCAGGGGCACAGACATCCCTGCGATTCAGCGAGCTTCCGCCAAGGCCTGGGGGACTTTTCTCGAGGTTCCGGTGCTTTTCGCGGTGAACCGATGATACCTGCGCTATCTCGGACCCGCTCGGTCTATACCCAGTGCATGAAAGCAAAAGCCCTATTCCGAAAGTGGGATGCCGCACTAATTCGGTACTTCGAGCGGCCCGGCCCCCGCAAGATGGCCGAAGGACTGCTCTGGGTCGCCAAGCATCTCGAAACCCTGTTTTTTCGGCTATCCGATTTTCGTGATTGAAACGGGTTCATAGCTCACCGTTTTCGATCATGCGGATCAGTGTTGAAATATCGACGCCGTAGTTCTTTTCCGGCTTTTCCGAATCGGTTGATTTTGGGATATAGGGCTTCGGCTCGGGAGCCGGTTTCGGCACCATGCGAGCCAATGATTCCCCTATCTCGAAGTTCTTGAAGTTACCGGGTAGTCCGTACATCATGACCGGCTCCGGTTCCACCTGCCGGCGCTCCTTGCGCTCGAACTTTGGCCGCGACAGCTTGTGTTTATGAGCGCCCTCGGCGAACAGAATCTTGGCTCGAAGCGCCTCGAACGAGTAACCACGGCCAAGACGATTCATGACGCGAATCAGGCTGTTTAGACTCTCGGTGTAGGCGTTCGTAACGGGATGATTGAAGTAATTGAGGATCGGCATTGTCCAGTTACCCCACGCCCGCTCGATGTCAGCGAAGGCGTCTGCAATCTCGGATGGAATGCTCTTCTGCCACTGGATGAACTTGGCTTGTGCCTCGTCTGGTGACGCGGCATCGTAGATGCCGAAGAATTGCTCCTTGAGTCGGTAGGCTTCACCAAGCTCCGGGTAGTTCTTCGTCCAGCCGTCAAGGTTCAACCGTTCCTTGTCGTTCAGGTCGCGCTCGCGCTTGAGCAACACGAAGCGGCCGTGCATCAACCCGCGACGTTGTTTTGGCGTCAAGGACTCGCGCAAGCTCTTTCTGACACGCTCCATCGCATCATTCGCCATACGGACGACGTGGAACTTGTCCACCACGATCTCGGCCTGCGGAATGACCGCTCGGACAGCATCGCGGTACGGCGTCCACATATCCATGGCGACGTACTGGATGCGCTCCTTGCCTTCCAAGTGGTGCAGGAAGCGCACCACGGTATCCTTGTTGCGGTTCGGCAGTAGCTCGACGATGGTGTTGTTCTGGATGTTGGCGATCACGCCACGCGGCTTGATGAGATGGATTTCATCGATGCCCATCCACTTCGGCGTCTCGAATCGGATCGTCTTTTCCAACTCGTTCACATAGTCGCTGAACACGGATCGGACGGTGAACTCCGTGCAACCGACCTCTTCTGCGATGCTGGCAAAGGTGCGCTTAATGGCCTGCTTGCCCATCCACTGGGCAAGCCGCTTGGTCATCAAGCGTTTCTCGTCGATCTCGGGCAGCACCTCATAGAAGGTCTTGCCGCAACCCCGGCACTGATAGCGTCGGGTGTCGATGTATAGACCGACCCGCCGCCCGTGCATAGGCAAGTCTTTGACCATTTGCTCCCGGCGACCAAAGCCTACGAGGTTGCTCGACTGGCAGTGCGGGCAGGACGTTGGCGCGTGCAGCGTTTCAACGTCGATGTGGTAATCATGCTCGTTCTCTTGGATGCTCAATACCTTATAGCAGGGAAGATTGAGGATGTTCGTTGGCATGGTCAGGCTTTTCCATCAATCGCTTTGTTGCGATACTCTGCATATCCCAATTGGAAATGCTCTGCCAATGCCTCGCCATATGATCGTCTCGCGTCGGCGACCGCTTCGTTTTCAGGAATGTTTCGGCGCGCAGCTTCGTAGCCATTGCAATACGCGCCACTTGCGTCGATGAGACGGTCCATCACCTCTGCTACAAGCGGCCCCGGTTCCAGGCAAACAGCATTTCCGGCTACCTTATCAAGATCGACAGTGACAGAAACGTAACGATCTTCTTCCACGTCACCGAACAATGCCACGTCATCAGGTATGCCGCTGAGCGCTTCGCGGAGTTCGCCTACTGTCTGACAGGTGGAGTATCGTTTGGTCATGGTTATTCCCAGTGCTGTTGTACAGGCGGTTCAGCCAGCAGGATGGATGCCGTTGCAGCAACCGAATCGCCTTCCTGATATGCCTGAATCAGTCGCCGCGTGCGCGGACTGATGAAGTCGGCTACCTGAATCTCCGTCCATTCCTGTTCTTGCATCAAGTGCGCCTCAACCAGATCGCTGAAATCATCGAAGCTCACGATGTCACCTCACCGTGGCGAATCCACTTGGGCTGAATATTCTTGATTGCCTCATTCAGCACGCCGTAGGCTCCGCTGGAGTGCGGGGCAAGCAACAGCGCCGCCGTCATCGCCGCAAACATCTCATCCGATACTTCTTGTAGCCGCTCGATTTCATCGCCGCGCAAATACCATTCACGCTCGAAGCGCTCTGCCTGTTCATTCGCATTAGCGAGGGCTTCCGCAAGCCGTTTGTTCTCCCGCTCAAGCTCGATCACGCGATCAATTCCATTGCGAGCGATCATCGCCACGTCCTGAATGGTCTGCTCGGTGGTCATGCCTTGCCCTCCGTGGCCGCCGTGTAACCCCAACCAAGATCACGAAACATCTTCATGCCGCGCTCCGAAACCCGCCAGCCGCGTTTCTTGGCGCGAGGCTCATATTCCTCGACAAAAAACTCCGGCACCGGCCCCCAGTGGCCGAGCGGGATCGTGCTGTACTCAGTCTTACCGATCAGTTCATCCGAGAAGAATTCGACCAGCATTTCGCCGCCCTTGCGACTGACGATCTTGCCCACACGGCCAGCGTCCAGGTGTTTGCTGTCAGGATGCAAGACCACGAAGCAGCCCGGCTGGAACATCGCTTCTTGCTCTTTTGTCAGTTTGGCATCAGTCGTCATATTGACACTCGCATTCACAAGGGCGCCATTCGCAACGCGGGCAGAACCCCATCGCCATGACGGCCTGCTTGAGTTCAAAATGACATTCAGGGCTTTCGGGATGGTTCAATACGCTGAATGCCGCGAGCGCCATCCGCTCCACCGACTTGTTTTCGTGTTGCCAACGATCGGCGTTGTTCTTTTCCATCAAGCGCAGGCGGTCGATTTCCTTCTGCTGCTCGGCGATGACACGCTCCAATGCTTCACTCATCGCCGTCTCTCCGCTTGGCCGATCCGTTGGCAATGACCCACTGGGCGCAGCGCAGATCATCCGGGTTGTCGGCCATCAAAAATGCCTTAACCGCGCCCGCCTTCTGGCCGTTCACCTCTGGCCGAAACACGGTCATGGACGTTTGCGTTCCGGTAGGCAGGGCATCCATGAGTGAGCGCAAGGCATCGGTTGCTTTTTGCTCGGCGGTCAGATCGCCCCAACCAATCAAGGCGCGCTCGATGCGAGCACGAATATCCTGCGGCAGATCGAGGGAAAGATTCTGGGCGTCAAGGCGCTTGATGTCTGCCAGCAGCGCCAGCAAATCGTCTTGCTGCCTTGTCGGATGCAGTCCCGCGTCACGAGGGTGCACAGCCCAATGCGTGGCATGCTTGCACACCTCTGGTTGATCCTCGGGGTCGGCATAGAAACACTCGTTCAATGTTTCCGCCTTCACATCGAATACCTGCTCTCCATTGAAGTCAGAGCCTTCGGTGTAGATCAACACCCGATCATGCTCATCGAGGTTCGGCATCCTGTCGGTCAACTTGATCCATTGCATGGTTACGGCTCCATTCCGCTGTCGTGATCTCGATCCTCTTCTGGTGGAGGAAGAATTGCCTCTGCATCCGGGTGGCACCCGGCGAGGAAATCCATCATCTCCGTGGCGTCCTTCGAGAGATAGAAGCGCACCATCTTCTCGTTGAACTCCTGCGCCTTGGCAGCGGGCACGCTGATGGCGTCGATGCCGTGAGACATGAGGACGCCGTTCATCATGAAGCGCGACGTGCGCTTGTTGCCGTCGAAGAAGAATTGCTGCAACGCGCCGAACAGAAAGAAAGCCGTTGCACGTTCAAATGGTTCGCACTCTTGCAGTGCTGACACGCCTTCGCTGAACACTCGGTTCAGTTCCGGTGCGCCGGGGAGTGTCGGCAGCGGTGTATAGCGTCCACGCTCGCCGAGGCCAACATCCGGGGTGTAGTTTGTCTCTTGACCTTCGCCACGAAACAATCCCCATTCCAAGGCTTCCTTGCGAGCGACAATGCCGTTCAGTTCGATGAACACGGTCTTGGTGAGGGAAAACTGACCGCTCTTGACCATCGCCAGCAGGCGCTTGGAGCTTTCCGCGAGGTTCAGAATTTGCTCTTGATCTGAAATCTTCCGTCCGCCGATAGTCACACCATCCAGCAGGGTCTTGACCTCGGGGAAGGTGAAGGGATTGCCTTCAAGCACCGAAGCATCCCAGACGAACTCGGGCAGCATTTTGTGGAAGCGGAAACAGACCCGCTCAAGCGAGTGAGCCGGAACGGAAGTCGGTACTGCCGATCTGTCCCATCGGAAACCAAGCGCATCAAAAAGGGGCATGTCGCCGCACTCCATCAATCATTGAAAACGGTTTTATGATAGCAATACATAGCAGTCGCGTCAATCGCAAAACACGGATTGCAGGTGTAATTACATCGAGAGCTTAGGCAGGAAAATCAATCACGGAAAACGGATACCCCAGATTTCCAAGTCTGAGCTGCATACTCCTGTGTGGGAGGCCTAGAAGTGCTGGTGTGGGATTCAACACTGGCAACAGAGCCAACTGAAGTGTAAGCTGACAACTGAACTGTCAACCGAGAAAAGACCGGAGCTTACAGGTGAGCGAAAGAATGGCGAACGCGCCGGTGTACTACGCTCTTGCGCAGGCACGCTTCAATCCCGTTACCGCGATGTCCAAGTACGTCGAGCAGATCCAGGATCGTTTGCGGCAAGTGGGTTATCCATTGTTCGAGCCGCAACAGATCACGCAGTTGGTTGTGCCAGCTCCAGACCAGGTGCCGCAAGCCGAGCCGCAGATTACGCATACGGTCTCATGGCTCATCACGCGCAGCGACCGCACGGCCGGGTTCATTCTGGCGCCGTCGGCCATCACGTACCACACGACGCACTATGACACGCACGAAGAGTTCATCCCCGAACTGCTGCGTGGCTTGGCGACTGTGCATGAGGCGGTTACCCTTGACCACGTTAGTCGGTTGGGCCTTCGCTACCTGGATGCTGTGGTGCCTCGCGCCGGCGAGAGTGTTGAGCAGTACCTTGTTGGTGGGTTGCATGGGCTCGATTTCGATGCGCATCCACTGTATAGACTGGCGGAATCGGTGTTTAGGACAGAAATTGGCCCACTGGTATCGGAGGGGACGCTCGTGGCTCGGGTGTATAGGATGACCGCGCCCTTGAGGTTCCCGCCAGACGTACAGCCCAGCGGCTTGATGATCAATCCGAAGTTTGATGCGAAGGAGACTCAGGCACATGCGGTCATTGATACCGATCACTTCGCCGAAGGCCACATGCCGATCGACCAGGACAAACTAGGCGAACAGCTAATCTCGTTGCATGCTACAATCAAATCCGTCTTCCGCGCGATGACGACGGATTACGCGCTCGGCGCGTGGGCCTGAACCAGACGAGATAGACGTCATGAACGAAGCAACATTCGATTACCTGCGACCGATGCCATTCGCCACGCAGTTCGGGGCCGCCGCCACCGCCATTGTGCTTATCGGATCCGCCCATATATTTGGCGTTGGCGGTACTGGCAGTGTCTTCGAGATCTCCCGCGCTGGAAACTGGCGCAGGATGGTGGAGGCGCGCGTTCCCTTTCATGTTGATGTGGGGCTGGCTGACAAGAGTCAGGAACAACCGCCAGATCTGCGATCTGCATCTGAGCACCTTGCCAACATCCGCAACATATTGAATCCGGCTATCGCGGATCTGGCCATGGTGTTCGGCGTATCGCGGCAGGCGATCTACAAGTGGATAGGCGGCGAAACTACGCCTGAATCCGAGAAATTTGAGCGGATCATTGCTCTTAGTCATGCTGCCGACGCTTTCCGAGACGCTGGAGTCACGAGGGCGCCTGCCATGTTGAAGATGAAGGCTTTCGAGGGTCGATCCCTGCTAGACCTTGTTGCCAACGGGCAGCTTGAGCAGTCGCACATTCAGTCGCTGATCACCGAAGCCAAGGCTATGGGCGCGGCTTACGACCGATCAGGTTTGGCGAAGTCGAAAGCGAAGCCATCGGACGACTGGCGCGCCGAGATATCCATTCCCGGATCCCCCGAGCGATAGGGCGGGGGGCTATGCATGCTGGAGCGAGAAACGGACTGGCGACAGGGAGATCTTCTGACTTGCAAATCTGCCATAGCCTTGGGCTTGGTCGATGAGACCAAACAGGAACAACGCGCGATCGTCATTACCCATGACTGCGACTTGCCCCACGAAAGCGAGCACTATGTCGAGGTCATCGTCGCTGATCTGGTCGTCAAGGACCCCAAGCCGGACCCGCAGCTTTCATACGCTAAGAACCCACGACGGCTACACCTCGCCTACGAAAGCTCCGACCCCGAGCCATTGATTCTTGAGCTCCAGCACGGTGATCGTTGTGCCATACCGAAAGCTAGCTTTGCCGAGTGCGCAATCAAAGACGATCGCCACATATTGTCGGTTGACGCGAAGCGAGTGCTTAAGCAGTGGCTTGCCGCACGTTACGGTCGACCGGCATTTCCGAACGAGTTCGAGAAACGGCTTCGCAAAGGTAATGTCGATCGGAGGATCGCGAGGATTCTGAAGCCAGCCGCGAAACACCTGGTTGGGCTGTTCTTTGATCTCGGCGAGCAGCGAGGTGCAGAGGTGGGCGAGGGGGAGCCCTACGCCCTCTCAGTGTCGGTTGTCTACGATGCCACTGAGGGAGGTAAGGAAGCGAGAGAGACCGCGGTCGGTATCGCCGAGCGCCTACGCGAGCTGTTCGAAGAGGTCTACGGCAAGCCCAATGATGCCAAAGAAATCGCGCTCGACGCCTGCGTGGCCGTGGCAGACACTCATCTGACGCTTTCAGATCTGCGCCGGGTGGATCAGTGGCGCCTGGAATACATCAGCCTGCGAGATGGAGATCAAGGCGACTTCATGCCGGTTGGCGAACTGCCGGCTTAGTAGCCTAGATTGCATACTCGTTTTATTGGCCCTCGTTCAGATCATGGTCTTGAGGCCACGGGATTTTAAGGACCGTCAAAGTCCAAGATTTGTTGTTATTAACCAGGCCCTTAAATATCTAACATCGCATAGCGTGCGGCGGGGTGGTGGAAATAGCGTGCGACTTTCTCGGGCATTTGGCGTAGCCCGTTCATGAAAGTTGTTGCCTTCTCCAGCAAGCTTTGGGTATTCGTGCTCATGGGGCCTGTACGTAAGGCGGTTTTGAAATCGCGATTGAGATACTCGTCGGGGTTGGACTCTGGCGCATAGGGCGGCAGGAATACGAGCTCAATGCGGTCCTGCTTGTCGGCCAGCCAGGCGGTTACCACCTTGGCGTGATGTACCCGCAGGTTGTCCACTACCAGGAAGACTTTCTGCGGCGCGCCTGTGATCAGCTTTTCCAGAAAGGCGATAAAACGCTCCGCATGGATGCTGCCCTCCACGATCTCGAAGGCGATCTCTCCGCGCGGCGAAATCGCCGAAATCATCGACAGAGTCGTCCAGCGTGCAGGATGTTCGAGGATCGGGGTCTGCCCCTTGGGGGCGTATCCCCGAACCCAGTGGGCATCCTCTTTGACCGCGGTTTCATCGCCCCAGTAAATGACTGCACCTTCCCGTAGGGCACGCGCCCGAAGCTTGGGGTACTGGACCTCCAGCCACTGCCGTACGGCTTCTGGGTTTTGTTCCAGCGCCCGTTTGACGGGACGTTGGGGAGTAAACCCCCAGCGCTTGAGATATTTCCCCACCAGCCGTACCTGCAGATCGATCCCGAAACGCTCCCGAATCAGTTGTCGAATGGCAGGTCGCGTCCAGAGCGCAAAAGGCATCTGCAACTGCCGCGGATCCTTTTGCACGATCTGATCTCGAACCCAGGCTTCCGCCGCTAGCGTCAACTTGCGGCAGGCACCAACCGGTCGCCCCCGCGGGCGTTCCTCAAGGCTCTTGGTTCCTTCTCGTTTGGCTCGTGCCAACCAACCGCGAATCGTCGAGGGATGGGCACCAGACACCTTGGCCAAGTCCTCTACTCGCATGCCTGACTGTTGGCGCAATCGCAGCACCATCTGCCGCAGCATGTTGCGCCCTTCTACCGTCAATTTACGCACATCTATCCGTTCCATGACCCTGAGTATACCATAATGATATCGTATATTTAAGGGCCTGGTTAATAACCCACGAAATCAAGGGGCCTAAACGAGGCATGGACAAGGTTGAGGTCTACACGTTGCAGCAGGCGAGAGGGCGGCTGATGCCGCAGTTCGTTGAAGTCGCGACGAGCCTCGATGCCTTGCCTGCCAAAGCATGTCCGGGGGATTTGGGGGTCGCGCGACTGACGCTCAATCCAAGCTACATCGCGCGATCCTTCTTTCCGGTGGCTATGCTGCGCAGCGTGGGACTCCAATCGGTCGGTAGCAGGGCGGTTAAGCTTACGCCGGAGGCCTGGTCTAAGAAAGGGCCGCCGCGCGAATCCACCACGACGGAGCTTTTCGTGGCGGGTAGGCGCCAGACGTTTCGTCAACTGAAGGACTGGGCGATGCAACAGAAGGAGGGATCGAATGAAGCGAAAGACCTGTTGCATATCGAGCGGTTTTCCGCGTTTGAGGCGAAGGATCGCATCGTATCTCTTGGTAAGAAAAAAGATCGCTTCTTCGAGGTAGGCATCCACCTACTCCATGGCGACAACAGTCAATTCGTGCAGCGCGCATTTACCCAGTATGCGGCCAACGTCGGCGTGAAAATCCATGCCGACTTGGCATTTAGCGCGGGTTATCTGTGGTTCCTCCCGGTGGAGGGCAATCATGATGACGTCAACCGTTTGGCCGAATTCGCTTTTGTGCGCGTGATTCGCCCCATGCCGAAGCTGCGTGGTATGCGTCCCGCGCAACGCTCGGCGGGTGTAACAGTGGCCTGCAGCCTACCGATGGAACAGCCACTATCGTCTGAGCCCAGAGTGGCTATCCTTGACGGCGGCTTGCCTAAGCAGCACAGCATCGCGCCGTGGTTGCATACGTATCGCGTGCTGGATGAAAAGGCGGCGGATGATCCGGATGGCTTGGAGCATGGTCTCGGTGTGACTTCAGCATTCCTATTTGGCCCGATTGCTCCGAACACCACTGCGGCACGCCCTTACTCCTACGTCGATCATCTGCGCGTTCTGGATCGTCAGGCCGAATTGGAAGACCCGGTAGTTGACTTTGAGCCCTTTTTTTCGGCATCCGCACAGCTGGCCTGCGGGATTGCCGAAGCTGACGGCGCGGGTTTGATTCTGCGGGAAGAAGGAATTGTTACGTCCCGCGATAATTTAGACGTAACGTCCCGAGCTATTTGAGGGCGAACAGGTGGGTGCGTCCCATGCGGTTTTAGAAGATACGCGCACGAAGAAGAGCACGGGACGGCGTGGTCCCGTTTTGGAAGCCCTCTGGATGCAGGGCGGACATGCGTATTTGACATCCTCCTCGCCCTTCCCGCTCTCAAGAGCGGCAGCCATAGGCTGAGGGCGAGGAGGATGTCAATAACACCATCTTTCCTTCCCGCATCCCCCCTCCGCTTCGCTATACCAAACCGATGATAGCGATGAGGAGTATGGGCGATGTCGGCCATGTTACATGCGAATGTCAAGCTGTTGGGCGGCTATGCCCAGCATATCGAGGCGGAGGCGAAGGAGCGCGGGGTTTCGAAGAACGCTCTGGTGACGGATTACGTACTTCGTGGGATCGAAGCGGCCAGGGAGCAGAAGGACAGTGATTTGCGCTCGTTTGAGCGGCGCATGGTGGCAACCATTCTGGCTGGTCGTGGGGATATCGAGGCTGTGCTGTCGGAGTTGGATACCCTGACGGCGATGTTCGATCTGTTCGTCAAGCTGATGCTGTTGCACCTGCCAGAACCCACGCTGGACGAGGCGGAGGCGGTGCAGTCTTCGGCGCTGACCCGGTATGACCGGTTCATCAAGCAGGTAGCAGCCACGGGTTTTGACGGGGACCGTCCCCGTGCCATGCGGAAGATCGCGCAGCTTTTGGAGGAGCGGCTTTCGCTGGAGCGTCTTCCGAACGTCGTGGACGTTGTCGCTCATGAGTGAGGCCCTGCACGCCATCGACAAGGCGAAGGCGGAACAGCACGCGCGTCTGATTGAGCAGATGCGCCGGATTCTGGGTTCGGAGATTTGTGCGGTTTTCGAGGACCCTTCTGCTGTCGAGATCATGCTGAATGACGACGGCAGGGTTTTGGTCGAGCGGCATGGCCAGGGGATCACCGAGTTGACCACAATGCCGGCGGCCAAGGCGGTCAATTTGCTGGGGCTCATGGCGAGTTACCGGGAAACCACGGTGGGTCGTGACAAGCCGATTGTCGAAGGCGCCATGCCGCCGGAGTTTCGGCGGGCGCGGTTTGCGGGTTGCATTCCGCCTTTGACGCCAACGCCAACGTTTGCCATCCGGTTGCCGGCAACGAAGATTTTTACGCTGGACGATTACGTTAGTTCCGGGATTCTGACCGAAGAACAGCGCGGGAAACTCGTTGCTGCCATCGATGGGCGGAAGAATATCCTGGTGAGTGGTGGGACGGGCTGCCACGCAAAAGGACATCCTATTTTGATGGCAGATGGGTCTATCAAGCCTGTAGAGGATGTTGTGGTTGGCGATAAGGTTATGGGGCCGGACAGCAGGCCACGGACAGTTGTTCGCCTACATCGAGGCCAAGACCAGATGTACCGGATACAACCGGGCAAGGGTGATGCGTTCGTGGTCAACGCAGGACATATTCTGCCTTTAAGTGGGAAGTCCATAGTTGGAGGCAATCTTCATGAGTTGGAGATAACTGCTGAGGAAGCCTACAAGCATATATCACAACACCCACGTTCTCAACGCTTACGGTGTCTGGTTTTAGACAGCATTGCCTATAAGCTACGCCGGACAGGGATTGAGTCGTTTGGAGCATCAAAGCCGCTTATCGTGGACCCATACTTTCTTGGCGTCTTGATTGGCGATGGTTGCTTGCTCGGTTCTGTTCAGGTGACGAAATCCGACCAAGAGATTGTTGATGAGGTATACAGGCAAGCAGAGAAGTACGATTTGAAAGTGAGGGTTACTACCAACTGGAAAAATGGAAAGCACTCTTACTTCTTGGTGCAGAAAGAGGGCAAGCATGGTCGGAAAGGCGCAAACAGGCTTGTAATGGACATGCGCGCTCTTGGTTTGATGAATAAGCGGGGTTGGGAGAAGTTTATCCCATCTGAGTATAAAGCTGCCGACAGGGAGGTAAGGTTACAACTTCTCGCTGGTCTGCTTGATACCGATGGGCACTACGACCCCAACAATTCCTTTAATTATTACACGGCATCCCCGGTACTAGCCAAAGACGTTGCTCTTTTGGCTGAATCGCTTTCCTTTGGAGTTTGCATCAAGAAGTGTTTGACGAAATCCAAGAAGGCTGGCCACATGGGTTTCAGCTTGACACTATCTGGGAATCTACACGAAATACCAACGCGGATACCGAGAAAACAGGCGGATGTTCGCAAGAAAGCATCTTCCTGGAGCCGTTCAGCGTTTACCATTGAGCCGCATGGGTATGGTGAATACTATGGGTTTGAGATAGATGGTGACCATCTTTATGTGGATGGCGATTTTATAGTCCATCATAACTCAGGAAAAACCACTTTCCTGAACGCCCTGTCCGACCATATAGCAAAAATCTCTGGTTTAGACCAGCGAATTGTCATCATCGAGGACGGGCGCGAGCTTGTATGTAACGCACCCAATACGGTGCAGATGCTCACTGACCCAGACGCCGGCATCGACATGACCCGCCTGTTGAAGCTGACCTTGCGCTACCGGCCCGATCGCATCTTTGTGGGTGAGGTCCGCGACGGGGCAGCGCTGGCCCTGCTGAAAGCCTGGGGAACCGGTCATCCGGGCGGACTCGCGACGCTCCACGCCAACAACCCGACCGGTGCACTCACCCGCCTGGACCAACTCTGCCAGGAGGCCGGGGTACCGTCGCAGATGCACCTGATCCAGGAAGCGGTGGACGTGGTGGTGCAGATCGCTCGCGATTCGAAAGCCCCTGCGGGGCGTCGCATATCCGACATGCTGTTTTTGAGCGAGACGAAGATTTAGTTCGTCCCCGCCAGGATGGCTGGTTATCCCGTATCCATTTTCCGCTTGGCTATACCAAACCGGATTCGGATTTTTATCGCTTTTGAGGGGGCAGACCCGTATGTATCAGTTTCTCGTACCGCCGCAAGCCGTAACCGCGCCGCCGGCCATTACCGCGTCGGCTCCGCCTCCGGGACCCGATTTGTCGGGTTTCCGCAAGAGTCTGGAGACGCAACCGACACTTGCGGTGCACGGCTTCGGTGTGGCGCATGCGGCCCCGAACTTGCGAAAAGGCACGGTGACGGTGCGTGCTGCCCTTCGGCAGACCCTGCCGGCTGGCTGGAAGGTGTACAGCAAGCCTGGGGTGAGCCTGCAGTTTCCGATCGTGGTCATGGGTTCCATGGTCAAGGAGCACTGGACGCAGGCCTTGCGCGAGGAATTGCGTCAGGCAGGGCTGCACGGTGCGCTGTGGTGGAACCAGCAGATTTTGACGTTGTGGACGCCGCCAGTAGAGCGGGTTCCGGCCCCGGTTTCTGCCGCGCCAAAACTTGCTGGCTACCAGCAGGAGAAGCTGTCGTCCGCTTCGGCCATGCCGCAACAGGTGACAGAGCCGTTGACGTCGTCCGGCAGCCTGTCTGCATCCTTGCCATCCAATTTCCACGTGGGGCCGGCCAAAATCATTGCCGTACCCTCCCTCGCCGGCGCCAGCCCAGTATTCGTGTTGAACCGCGGCGACCTCATTTTGACGGATCTGGAGCAGTGGGCAAGACAATCCGGCTGGACGGTGGTCTGGAATGTTCCGGAGGACTGGACGGTTCCGAACACCACCACTTTCAGCGGAGATTTCCAGAAAGCGGTTTCCCAGGTCATCCAGGCTCTTGCTGCCAACGGGGCGAATGTCCATGCGGTTTTTCACACGGCGAACAATACCGTGGTGATCGATGGTGCTGGGGGTGGGGAATGACTTCTGATCCTCGGGCAAAAAAGATAATGGTTCCATGGGAAATTCAGGCGAGCGCTGTATTTAACGCCGTAATGGGTGTGTTTCCGCTCCTGGAAATGAAGCCGGCGGAAACGGAACACTTGTTGAGGTGGGTAGCGCGGCGCGACCGGGCAACGCTACGGGCAGTGCGGGCGAAGGAGACCCGCCAGCGAATTCCAGAGGGGCCTGGCGGATATTGGTCTCGCTGGTACCAGCGATCTGGCAAGGCGTACCGTCCTCATCGCTTGGACGAGGTTTTTGTCGAGTGGATGTCCTCCGTATGGATCGAGGAGAACGAGCCTGGATATCTGATGGTGATCTCATCTGGGCCGTTCGGCGGGCTATGCGCCGTGTTCTGGAACGATAGTCTCATTTCCGAGGAAGAATATATGCCGTTTCAGACCCTGGAAGAGGCGAAAACATGGGTCAAACGCAGACTCGAAAATCGTCAGGGAAAATCCCTGGGGAAAGCCTGACGCATTTTCAGGACCACATAATCGACAGGCGGTCGGTACTGTGCCTGAAGAAATGCCTGGTCGATATAGAGGGTTTTTGTATCGACGAGGTGGCGCAGGGTGGGAGATCCGCCACGTGCGGGGTTCCTATATATGGCCTTTATGATTCTGGGATCGCCTTGGGTGCGAATCCATATATCATCAAGCGTTCGAACTCGGGAGTCGAACCAGAAACGAAGCCAGACTGGGCGCAAGAGCTGTCCTTTTTTCTTTATCACCGGGGCCCACTCCTTCCATGCGAGGAAGATATAAGGCACCTCCCATTCCTGGAGGTTGCCGCGGCTCCAGAGGCGGGAATGATCTGCTTCCTTGATGACGGCAATGAAGTCGTCGACATCCATATAGCCGTTGAGAAGCTTGCGCATATGGGCGTAGTGGGTTTGCCAGTGCTCGAAAAAATCGGCGCGAAGAGCCCGACCGCGTGCCGTGTCTACTGGCACATCGTGGAGAAACACGTACTTGTGATCCGCACGGTTGCGCAACGGGCATGGCGGCGGATTCGCATCACGTGGATGAGAAAAAATCTGATCGTGAAGAGGCCGGTCATTTCCCACAACGATCATTGGCTCCAGGCATCCGGGACAACGCGCTCTTGGGCGGTTTTGATGGCGGCTCTGGGGATCCAATTTTGGACCAAATTCCGCCGTATACGTTTGGACGGTGACCTCTTTTTTGACGTTGTACGGGTGAAGCGCTGTTTTCATGGGAGTAACCCCTTTCTCAAGTATCCGGACCTGGAACTTCAAAGATACAAGAGACCACAGTCTCCCGCCATTTTACGCCAGGGTTACACATGCTCGCCTGCGTAGCCGAAGCCGCCACCGCTTATCATGTCCCAATCCCCATAATCGAGCGGGTACTGGCGTCGGTCTCCCGCTCTGCGGGATCTTCGCCCTCCGCGGGAGTTGGTCCCATGGGAATTCCTGGTCAATGGCTGCCGGTGCTCGCAGCATACGGATTCTCGTTGCAAGACGTGCGCAAGGACCCCTGCTGGGGCATCGCGGCCGGCGCGTGGATCCTGGCGGTGGAGCGAATGTACGCGGGCGGCGGAAATGGAGTCTCCGCGCGTGGGCATTTCGTCTATCCTGGCGTGTTACCTTCCATTCCAACGCGATATGTGCAGTGGGCGAATCGGGCTTCTGCGTCCACCGGGGTTCCTGCGGCGTTGATTCTTGCCGTGGCGGCTCAGGAGTCGGGATTCAATCCCGATGCGGTGAGCCCCAAAGGAGCGCAGGGACTCATGCAGTTCATGCCGGGGACCTGGGACCGATTCGGGGAGGGCAGCCCTTTTGATCCCAAGGCCGCCATCTTCGCCGGCGCCCGGTATCTGCGTTACCTCGCTGGAAAACTCGGTAGTTGGAAACTCGCCATTGCGGGCTATAACGCTGGTGGTCAGGCGGTGGTGAATGCGGGGTATCGGGTCCCGCCGTTTCGGCAGACCCAGCGATACGTTCCGGCGGTGCTTGCGCGGTACCAGTATTTCCAGTCGCGGGTCGCGGGTTCCGAGTCGCGGGCCAAATAAACCAGGTTGCGAACCAGTCTGCACCGCTGCACGGCTGCACGGCGCAACCGCTGCACGGCGCAGGCGTGCCGCCGACAGGTGCTGCACACGGCAGGTGCTGCGCACGGCAGGTGCTGCGCACGGCAGGTGCTGCGCACGGCATGTGCTCCCTGCATGGGACCCAACTGACGAAGACCTCTGCATCCAGCACTAGAACCCCCCGGCTTTAGCCGTGGGGAGATTCAGCCGCGGCCTGCGACTTCCTTTACCGTCTGTAGGACCTGCAGGGATGGTTTCTCCCATATCGCAAAACCGCTTTGCTATACCAAGGCAAGATTGTCCTTTTGGGGTGTTTGCTCATGCGTCGTGTGCTGCGTGCGGTAGGGATGGCGGTTCCCGTGTTGCTTTCTGGCTGTGCGACTTTCCATCAAGTGCACGAGATGCAGGACAGCGCAGAGCAGTCCGTCCGGTCGGCTCGTCTTCCAAGCAGTCCTCCGGTGGTGAGTACGGTAACCACCCCCTATCTGCTGGGGGACGAAGTACAGGTTCGTCATCGCGTCCCGTCCTTGTTGCGCCAAAAAATAACCCTGGTTTCTTCTGCTCCTCTGACGCTTCGGCAAATCGCCGGGA
>Ga0078972_1005527_pt1 | contig 31897 bp, 29 predicted proteins | sample YelNatPaOPGAMG01_FD_67568 | JGI IMG/M metagenome (GOLD analysis project Ga0078972, IMG submission 67568) | Hot spring thermophilic microbial communities from Obsidian Pool, Yellowstone National Park, USA - OP-RAMG-01 (SPADES assembly) (version 2) | ecosystem: Environmental > Aquatic > Thermal...
CAACCTGTATCAAACAATTCAATCTATTCTTATCTATGAAATCTCTTGCCCTTTCAATCTTTTTCAAAACCTCGGGGATAAATTTCTGACCATAAAACCCCGGATGCACGGTCATTATCAACAAAAAATCTAAATATTCAACAAATGATAAAACATTTTTTAATGGTGTTTCAGGGTTGATGGCAATACCAGCACGACATTTTCTTTTCTTTAAGAAATTAATACTCTTTTTAGGATTTTTCACCGTTTCTATATGAAATGATATCCAGTCGGCACCAGATTCAATGAATCGTTCAAAGTATTTATCAGGATTTACAATCATCAGATGGGCATCAAGTTCAAGTTCGGTCATCCGATTTATTGCCTCAACGAGCATCGGACCGAATGTGATATTGGGAACGAATACACCATCCATAATATCAAGATGGACGAGGTCGGCACCAGATTTTTCTATTGCCTTTAATTCTTTATTGATTTTTGTAAAATCTGCAGCAATGATTGATGGTGCAATCTTCACTTCACCACCATTAAATTTATTGTATCACCCTTATTTACTAACTGGTCTGGCTGTGGATTCTGAACAATGATTGTGCCTTTTTCTCCGGTTCCTTCAACTTCGGTGATGGAGCCGAGGATTAAATTTAAATTTTTTATAATAACCTTTGCTGAGTCAATTTTTAATCCAACCAAATTTGGTGTCTTTAAAAGAATTCCTTTACTCAAGATAATCTTTATCGCATCACCCTTTTTTACTTCAGTCTCTGGTTCAGGAACGGTCTGTATCACTCTGCCCTCACCGATTGAATCAGAGAATATTGTATCAATATCGCCAACCATTAGTCCGAGCCGGTCAATAATCTGTTTTGCCTTGGCAAATTCTAATCCAGAAAGGGCTGGAACCACAATTTTTTCAGGGCCCAAACTTACAGAAAGGTTTATAATCCTTCCTTTTTTAACTTTTGTATCAGGGAGTGGTTCCTGGATTATAATCCTTCCCTGTTCAATTATTTGGTCATACCTTCTTTCCGTGACAACAGACTGTAGCCCTGCTTTTTTCAATACCATTGTTGCAGAATCAAGCGGAAGGTTGCATACATTGGGAACTGAAACCTCTTCTCCTTTGCGCACAACCATTGGTATTAACAAAAAATTCGCCATTAGAAGTCCGATGATAAAAAAGATTAATACAATTATTAAATAAGTTAAAAATCTCTTCATTGGTCAAGGACCGTAGCAACAGTGAGGTCTATTTTGGTCCCTTTTTTTGCCTTTGTTCCGGCACGGGGGTTCTGTGCCATCACAATCCCTACATCAAATTCTGTGCTCACTTCATAAGAGACACTGCCGACAACAAAGCCTTTTTCTTCAATGATTCTCTTTGCTGTGGATAATGCCCTGCCAATGACCCTTGGCACCTCAACCGCTTCTGCACCACCACTCAAAACGATTGTTATCGCATCACCCTTTTTTGCCTTAGAGCCGTATGCTGGTTGGGTCGCCACTATCCTGTCTTTCTCAACGGTAGAATTCTCTTCGGTCTTAATATCACCGATGCGCAGACCGAGTTCATTAAGTCTTACCGTTGCCTCGCTCAAACCAAGCCCCTTCAGGTCAGGAACTATCACACTGCTTGAGCCCTTTGAAATGAAGACCGTGATGCTTGATTTGCTTTTGACGATTGAGCCAGGTAATGGTGTCTGTCTGCAGATTTGATTATCTGCATATTTTTCATTCTCTTCTTCACCACCAACAACGAGCAACAAGCCTCGATTTTCAGCAATGACCCGTGCCTGTTCAGGGGTGGAACCCGTGAGATCAGGAATCACAACCTCACCAGATTTACTAACAGGCAGGACAAAAAGAAATAATACACAGACTATAACCGAGGTTATTAGGGATACAAGAAAAGAGACTAAAAAAATTTTCGTTCCATTATAATACATTATTCTCCTTTCGTTCTATAAAAAACGCAACACGGAGAGGGCGGGATTTGAACCCGCGTTCCGCCTTTCGGCGGAAACACGATTTCCAGTCGTGCTCCTTGGGCCACTCGGACACCTCTCCTGAAAGATCGTTGGTGGTTCAACGGTTAAGATGCCCGTTAACAAAATCACTTTTCTTTCTCTTCTTTCTTTTCTTCTTCAGAATTTTCTATCTCGTGCAAACCTTTTTTGAATTCTTTAACCCCTTTGCCAAGGCTCCGAGCAAGTTCAGGAATCTTTCGGGCGCCGAAGAGCAGAAGCACGATGAGCAATATCAGCAGAATCTCCTGCCAGCCTAAGTTCATTAAAGCCTCCTTGAGACAAGTATATAGAAAATCACTGAATTGTCAAGTTTTGCGGAGAAGACCATTGACAAATATGCCAGGTGGTTTATAATTTATCAATGGGGTGGTCGGATAGCCGCCCTGCACTGAATAGTGCGGGGAGGAAAGTCCGGGCTTCACAGGGCAGGATGCTTCCTAACAGGAAGGGAGATTCCTGTTAGATAGTTGCACCTTTTAAGGTGTTCTATCAACAGGTGTCTTACGGAAAGTGCCACAGAAAAGATACCGCCCGCCACTCTGTTTGGCGGGTAAGGGTGAAAAGGCGGGGTAAGAGCCCACCGCTTCAGTGGTGACACTGAAGGCCTGGCAAACCCCATCCGAAGCAAGACCAAGCAGTCCTGTTTAGAGTTGCCCGCTCTGTCTGATAAGGACACAGGACAGGTAGGTCGCTTGAGTCTGGTGGAGACATCAGACCCAGATAAATGGCTATCTATGTCCACCACTCTTCTGGTGGACAAAAACAGAACCCGGCTTACGAACCACCCCGTTTTTCATTCATCCTTCTCTTTATTAAAAAGGCAAGAGTGGCAAATATTGCAGAAGAGAATAATAAAACCCTGATTCCAAATAATGCAATCACACCACCAAGCAATGGTCCTGTAATCCCTGATAAACCAATGACTGAATTCAAAAATCCGGTTGCCGTTGCCTGCTCAAGATTATTTTTTAATAAAAATTTTATTGAACCAAGATAGAGCGTTGCCCAGGAAAATCCGAGGAGCACCTGGAGAAATATCATAATTTGCCAGTTTGGAGATAATCCATATCCTAAGAATGTCAGGGCAGAAAAGCCAATACCTAAGAGAATTAATCTTTCACAATTTTGTTGCTCCATCAAAACCATAAATACAAACTGGGCAAATGGATTTATCGCATATAATAAGCCTATCTGGAATTTATTCGCACCGAGTTCAGAAAGATATACTGGAAAAATTGCCCATATAGCCTGGGCAGCGCTATGCCTTATATAGAATGGAAGATAGACCCCCAGATTCTTTTTGATCAATTGATAGGGAAATAACGGAACATAGATCTTTTTACCTTCTTCTTTTAGAAAAATACTCAAAACAAAACCACTGATACAGAACAAAGATGCGGTAGCAAAAATTAAAAAATTATTCTTTAATATACCGGGAAGAAAATTTCCCAGTGTATAACCAAGAGAGCCAAATCCTGAAAACCAGCCCAATGAATTTCCCCAGGCAAGTGCAACGATTGAACCCGGAATCATTCCAATGCTCAAACCGGCAAGTCCCCTGAATAAAAATACAGTTTGAATATTCTTGATATAATTGTGGCAGAATAAGACAATCGCTGAAATAAAAAATCCCAGCATAATCATCTTTTTTCTGCCATACATATCACCAAGCCTGCCGAATAAGAGTGAAGAGAAAAAGAGCATTCCATTGTATAATACGAGAATGAGTGAAATCATAAAGAGATTATCCGTATATTGACGGGCAATCAAAGGTATGAATATTGATGCGGTAATCCAAGCTGAAGAATAGCAGAAATTGAGGAGATTAACGATGCTCAGGTTCAAGCACCCCCTGGCTTTGTAAATGGGATCTTCTCTTTACACAATGGACATTCTTCGGGTTTAAAATTCTGGACTTCTTTTTTATAAAGAGAAACATATTCAAACGGCATAATATTTACACTGCGGTCAATCAATACCACAATGCCGATTATCTTTGCATCCTTTTCTTTCACTGCCTCAATCGTTTCATTCAATGATTTGCCCGTGGTCAGGACATCGTCAACGATCAAAACATTCTTTCCCTTTATATTAAAACCCCTTGCTACAACCCTTTTACCCTCTCTTTCTTCAGCAAATCCAGCATTGCAATGCAACTGGCGTGCGGTTTCAAATGCGATAATGATACCACCGGTCGTGGGACCAATTACCCATTCAATATTCCTGTCTTTGAATCTCTCGACAATCATTGAACACAATTTACCCGTTGCCTCAGGATTTTCAAGGATGCGGAATTTCTCAAAATAGTATTTGCTGTGCAATCCAGAATTCAGGATAAAATGTCCTTCCATCAAGACTTTATAATTACGCAGAATTTCTTCAACCTGCATTTTCAATCTCCTTGATGATATTTTTTGCAGCATTTAATGGGTCTTTTGCGGCAATGATAGGTCTGCCGACAACGATAAAATCAGCCCCTGCCTTTATTGCCCGGGCCGGTGTCATCGTCCTTGCCTGGTCATCAAGCATCTCACCTTCGGTTCTTATCCCGGGTGTGACAATCAGAAAATCTTTACCACAATTTTTTCTTATACTTTCTATCTCCTGGGGAGAGGCAACAACACCGTCCAGACCTGCGCTCTGGGCAAGGCGGGCAAGGAAAACGACCTGTTCTTCAATCGTCCTTTTTACATCACCAAATAGATCTTTGAAATATGCCTCATCTATGCTCGTAAGGACTGTGATACCTAAAAGTTTTGGCTTTGGAAGTTTTTTCACATCAGAAACAATGGAGACTGCCTTTACTGTTTCTTCCATCATCATAAATCCACCACTTGTGTGCATTGTGAGCATATCAACACCGAGTTCCATCGCACCTTCACAGGCACGGGCAACAGTATTGGGAATATCGTGATATTTTAAATCCAGCATTACCTTGAGACCCCTCTCTTTCAAAAATCTAATTATTTCCGGTCCAAAACAGGTAAATGGAATTGCCCCGACCTTGAAATATTTTACTACATTCTGTAATCTATCAACAAGCATCTTTATTTTATTTATATCATTTAAATCAAGTGCAACGATCAATCTTTCTGACATTTTACCCCCTTTTTAATAGGTAATTTAGTTCTTTGATAATCCTTATCGGTGCATAGGGGTCGCGCAGAAGTGCAGTCCCAATCGCCACTGCCGATGCACCGGCAAGGATAAATTCATAGGCATCCTTTCCGCTCATAATACCACCCATACCAATGATAGGCACCTTTAGTTCCTTTAATCTGTGGACACAATAAAGGGCAAATGGTTTTATTGCCGGTCCTGATAGACCACCTTTTATTATTATTTTTTTTGTATTTGTATCAAATGCCATTCCATAAATTGTATTAATCAATGATATGCCATCTGCCCCAGCACCAATACTTGCCTTTGCTACAATCAATGGGTCACAAAAATTTGCGGTCAATTTGACGATAACAGGAAGTTTTGTCTTTTTCCGCACTTTTTTTACGATTTTTTCAACCATTTCTGGGTTCTGCCCGAATAATGCGCCGCCTTCTTTTACATTTGGACAGGATACATTTAATTCAAAACCAGTCACACCATCTCCTATTTCTTCCACAATCTGTGCATACTCATCAACATTAAATCCAGCAACATTCACAAAAATGCGGTTATTTATCTTTTTTATCCGGGGCAAGATATATTTTTTGAATTCCTTTACACCCGGATTCTCAAGCCCAACAGAATTTATAACTCCGGATGCTGTTTCGTAAATCCTGGGTGGTGGATTTCCCATTCTTGGTTGTAGTGTGATACCTTTTGTGAATATTCCACCGACTGCCCTGGTTATAGATTTATATTTCAATCCAAAGCCAAACACACCAGAGGCAAGAAAGACTGGATTCTTGAATTTTAAATCAAACAATTCAATCATTAAATTCTATCCCTTTGAGTTCAAATACTGGACCATCTTCACATATCCTTTTATATGTGCCATAATACTTTATAGCACAGCCGAGACAGAGTCCACAACCACAACCGAGGAAATCTTCGCAAAATGCATATACAGGAAAATTCAAATCCATTTTTTTCAATTCTTTTAACATCGCTTTTGGACCACAGGCATAACCGATTTCATAGCCACGAAGGTCTAATTCATTTAAAGCAGAAAGTGCGGTTCCTGTTTTTTTATTTCCGGATTCGGTTATAAACACAGCTGCTGGAGATATATTTTTGACCTCTTTTTTCAATATCAGGTCTTCGGGTTTTTTAGCCCCATATACAAATGTGAAATCGATTCCCTGTTTTTTTAGACCCTTTGCCAGAAAATATAATGGGGCAACACCAATACCACCCGCGATTATGATACTCCTTTTATTTTTTAATTTGAATCTGCTACCGAATGGTCCAAAGAGAATTAATTCATCACCGCTTTTCTTTTCGCTGAGGATTTTTGTGCCCTTGCCCACAACCTTGATAATCATCAGGAGGCGGTTCTTTTCATAATCAGCAATGCTTATTGGTCTGTTTAATAATGGGTCAAAGGAATCATTCACCTGGATTTGCAAAAACTGCCCTGGTGTGGGTTTGATTTTTAATGGGCCACATTCAATACTAAAGACATCAGGGCTGAGCCATTCCTTTTTTAAGATAGAAGTCTTATGCTTAATCATTTACTATTCATCAAATTTTTTGCACTCTGTGCGTATTCAGTATCCGGGTATCTTTTGATTAGTTCATCTACGAAGACCTGTGCAAGGCTGTCCTGTTTTAGAATCATTTTACTGATCCAGAAATTTGCATACAAAGCCTTTGGTGATAGACTGCTCTTTGGATAATTTTTATATACATTCTCATAATATTCCATTGCCTTTTTTATATCTTTTACTTCAATAAAATACAATTCACCCAAGGAAAATTGTGCCTTGTCAAGTTCCTCAGTTTTGTTTTTCAATTCTGAAATTTTTTTCAGGATTTCCGACCGTGTCTTTGCCTTATTCAAAATTTCGCCGGTTGCCTTCGGAATGAGCGAATCGTAGTATGCAATTGCCAGTTCAAGGCTATCATCTTTTTCGGCGATCTGGGCAAGTTCATATAATGCCTTTGCAGCAAATTCAGGTGCCTGGGTTTCCTTTATTTCTATATAAATCTCCTTTGCGATTGCAATGCTATCAATTCGGACATTTAGATCAGCGAGCAACATCCTGAATTCCGGGTCGGATTCGTTCTCAAGGAAATTTTTACATTCGGCGTATCGGCCCATCTCCATATAGATATTGGCAATCCTCAATTTTATCTTTTTCTTTTCTTCCGTCGATTCCTGCAGTGTTTTGATCTCATCAAAGGTTTTTAAGGCTGTATCATATTCCTTCAGCAAATATTCTGCCTCACCGAGTATGTTTAATATCATCAATCTTTCACGACGCTTCAGGTTCTCTTTAAGAAGCAAATGGGCAGTATTCATTAAGTCGCGATAATTTCCATCACGAAAGTATGCATAACAGAGCATTACACCTGCCCTTTTTCTGTAATTCTTAAACCGTGCTGATTCTTTTAAGGCAATAATTGATTTGCTTAATTTATCAATTTTGTAGTAGGCAAGCCCAATGTAATACATTGCATCATCATAGAATTTTGAAACAGGGAAATTTGTGGTAAGGAATTCAAGTTTATCGATCGCCCGCGCATAGTCTCCTTTAAAATAATAGGCAACACCCATCATATATAAAGCATCATCGACATACCTTGATTCAGGATATTTGACAATGACGGACGCACATTTTTCAATCGTTTTGTCAAAGTATTCATTATCGTATTTAAGCGTATCATCTTTGACCGATTTCATCCCCTGACCAAAATAATTCTGGGCATTGTAGAAGTTATTGAAGTAAGCACAACCTGTGATAAGAACCAGCACAGTGAAAAGCAATATTGAATTTTTTAATTCAAAAATGGTATAACTTAATTTTCGCTGGTTTTTGATAGAATTCAGATCGTTCAATTTGGAATCAATTTCATTTATGTATTCAGACATCTTTAACTTTTAGGATTTTGGTTTCATTTTGCGATTCCCACCTGGACATTTCTGAATCGCGCGGGTGCTGTAGCATGCCCAACAAACATTGACTGTCCGGGCTCACCCTTGCCACAGTTTGGCACACCATAGAGATGCCAGTGATTTTCATTGCCTATGGCATCACATTTATTCCAGAATTGTGGTGTTATATCAGCATAGGTAGGATTTTTATAGACCTCGGTCAGTTTTCCATTTTCAATCTTGCGTGCAAGTTCACAGCCAAACTGGAAATTCAGTCTTTTGTCATCGATCGACCAGGATTTATTCGTGGTCATAAATAAACCTTCTTTTGTATCCGCAATCATATCTTCTAATTTCCATTCACCGGGTAAAAGATTTATATTCGTCATCCTGATCAATGGAATTCTATTCCAGCCATCTGCCCTCATATTCCCGCTTGATCTGGCATTTACTACCGGTGCGGTCTCCCGTGAACTCTGATAACCCACGAATAAGCCATTTTTTATTAAGTATACTTTCTGGGCAGGGATGCCTTCATCATCCCAACCAAAGGTGCCGAGTCCATATGGGATTGTTGCATCGGCGACGATATTTACAATATCAGAGCCATATTTTAGATTATTCAATTTCTCCGGGGTCATAAATGAGGTGCCTGCATAGGATGCCTCAGTTCCCAGGACACGGTCGAGTTCGGTTGGATGTCCACAGGATTCATGGACCTGGAGAACCATCTGGTTGGAATCAAGTATCACGGTTGTCTTCATAGAGGGACAGGGCTTTGCACTTAAAAGCATCACTGCCTCTTCTTTTACCCTTTCGGCATTTTCCACGAGTTTTAATCCCTGTATGAATTCGTATCCACATTGTCCATAATCATCATAAGAACGAATCTGCAATTCTCCCTGGTCCATTGCAAATGCCTTTATCCCACCACCAACATAGGTGAATTCCTGATTTATTTTAGAACCTTCTGTGGAGTAAAAATAGACCTTGACCCTGCGAAATAGCATAAAAGAATACCTTGTTTTTATTTTTTGGTTGCCAGAGATTACCTTATCACATTTGAGTAAGAGGTCAATCTTTTCACTTATGGGAACCTTGAATGGGTCAATCTGCACATTGGACCGGTATGAACCTTTTTGCGGCTCAATTGAACTCAAGACTACAGGATTTCCTTTTATCTTTGCTGATGCCTCGGCAATCAGAAGTGCATTCTTTGTGACACGGTTTGCTTCGGTATTATTTATTAAATTTGAAGAGGCAAATCCCCAACCATTGTCTTTGAGCACCCTTACTCCAAATCCCATATCAAAGGTGTGGGTGAGTGCTTCAATGATGCCGTTTTTTATCATTATACTTTCGGTTTCTTCCTGAACAAGACGGACATCTCCGTATGTTACTTTTTTTAACTTTAAATTGTCAATTATATTTTTTAATATCTTTTCCATTTTTTACTCCTGTGATTTAACTATAATCAAATTTTTATTATCGTCAAGGGTTATGACGATTTAAAATGGACCTCAATTTCTGATATGCTTTTGAGGATTGACTATGTCAAAAAATCTCCGAGGTATGTTGGTTCTTAGAAAATTTAATTAAGGACTGTGTGGAATTCTTATTAAAAATTCTGTCCCCTTGTCTGTTGTAGAATCAACGACTATCCTGCCGTCGTGCATATCTATCACTTTCTTTACAAATGCCAATCCCAATCCGGTTCCTTCTTTTTTGCCTGAATAAAAAGGGCTGAAAATATTTTTTATCATATTCTGGGGAATGCCTTTGCCGGTATCAGCAATAATTATCAAAATAGAATCTTCCTCTATGTCTGTGGTAATTTTTATTTTACCACCTGATGCCATCGCCTCAACGCTATTCTTCAAGATATTGACCATTACATTAAGCATCAATTCATAATCAGCAGATATTTCCCCTTGATATTTATAATCCTTTTCAATCTTTATCTCAAACGGTATATTCGCTTTTTTAATCCCTTCTTCAATAAGGGCAGATAAATTGAATTCAGTCTTCATCAATTTTATTGGACGGGCATATTCTATGAGACTCGTGATCAAACCATCCATTATTTTACATTCTCTAATAATCTCTGAAGGTTCTTTCTTCCCCTTCTCAATCAGATGAGCAATGCCCGTGATTGTAGCAAGTGAGTTTCTAAATTCGTGGGCGATATAAGCAGAAAGTTCAAGGAGTTCTTTTTCTTTCTCTTTTATTTTATTGGAGATCTCATTAAAGGTTGTGGAAACAAATTCTTCTCTTCTCATCTCAATCCCATATTTACGGGCGACACCGGCAACATAACGCATAGGCAGAAAGAGGTTTTTAATGAGAAAAAATCCGAGGAAAGAAATGAAAATAAGCGAAAGTGTGATGTAAAAAAGGTGCCAGCGAAAGACATTATCGATCGGTGTGTAATCAGCAATATTCAGAAGATATAAATAGCAATTAGGGTCGGGATTGTGGTATACTACATCATCCTCTTTCTGAAGTATTCTTCCTGATTCAGGAAGTTCTGAAAACTTCTTTGTATCATTTAAGATAATGCCGGGGATATTCAATCCGATTGCCGAGTCATAGATTTTATTCCCCAGTGAATCGGTTATGAGCAGGCGTCCAATATTAAAGGATTCGGTGATTGTTTTTAATAATCTTTCTTTATCGGGATGATTGACATAAAAACTACAAAATCTTGCAAGCGAATAAATCCTTTCCTGCTGGGCATTTAAGAATGCCTTTCTCAACTGGGTGCTGACATATAGATTCACTACGGCAAGGAAAATTATTAAAAAGATAAATACCACCGAGATGATTGCGATATCTCGTGGATAAGAACCCTTTTTTGCCATTTGATTTTATCTTATTATGGTGAGTCTGCCCTTGCTCCGTTCTTTTCTTTCAGCCTGTAATTCTATTACATAGATATACATACCGCTTACCACTTCATTCCCCTTCTCATTCCTTAAATCCCAGAATGCACATCTTCTATAGCGGTCAATCTCATTCTGGCCATCAAGTATCCTCACCCTTTCACCGGCAATGTTGTATATCGTAACCTTAAAATCAGGGAACTGACTGCCCAGCTCTGTTGTATCTGATGGTGTATAAGAAATTACTACACTCCTGCCCCAGGATGGTATGCGGTCAATGCGGAATGGATTGGGATAAGCAGCAATCCTTCCTAAAAATAAAGGGCTTATCCAGAATGATATAGTCATTATTGAGTCTGATGGACTAATATTATAAACCGATACCCCACTTGCGGAGTCACCATAGAATCTACTTGAGGGAATAGAACCATCATAGAAACCAATGGAGTCGTTCTTCCAGAGGTCTTCTGCCTTTCCCCAGGTTGAACGCGGAAGCAAATATCCTTTATCACCGTCTGCCTGCATTATGCCCACCAGGGGATGGTTTTCATTGCTGTTTGAAGTTCTGGAATCATCAATATGTAGTATTAACAATCCATCGCCAGGCAGGGAACGGTCAAAGCCAGTGCGGAATCTGTTTTCAATCAGGAAATACTCACCCCTTCCACCAGTAGATGAATTCCAGTCCGGTCCACCCGGGTCTTCAAGCATCCTTATTGCAAAAGGGCTTTTTGCTGAGCAAGGGACCTGCTGGTTTTCCAGTTTGCTTATTCCCTGCCTTTCTACCGGAGTCGGTGTGAGCCAACCGAGTTGGTATTTGCACCAGGAAGATAAGTGTGAAGGGCAATTGCCTGGTAAATCAGAAGAGCCTGTCCTACCCCAGGAGCCTGCAGCCATCAGGCAGAATGAACCGATGCCATTTGTAGAATAATCTGTATCATACAAATCAGGCAGACCAAGGACATGGCCAAATTCATGGACAAATACACCGACCGTAATCCTTGACGGTGGATTGACCAACCTTTCTGGCTCCATTGAGTAGTAGTCTATTTTGACGCCATCATTGGTCTGATATGGTCCTGGGCAACTCGTGCCTGTATTTGATAACTGCCACTGGTGTGACCAGATATCCTGTGGGCTACCGGTCTCTTCAGCACCGGGTCCAGAATGAACAATAAATATTCCATCAACAATGCCATCACCATCACCATCATACTGGGAGAAGTCAACATAAGGGTCAGCAAGGGCACAGGCATCCTCAACGAGTTTCTGGACATTATGGGGATAATCACTGTAAAAACCAAATGAATCACCAACATAATACGAATATGTTTGTGGTGCACGGACCCAGCCCACAATATTACTCTGTTTACTGATTGTGAATTTGCCATAGGATACTTCACTGTAGTATTTGCGCATAGAATTTTCGCCCTCACCATAAATGAGCGAATCAAACTGTGATTTTTGATATGTAGAAGGATTATCAGAAAAATCGACCAAGATAACAATTGCCTTTTTCTCACCCAGTGCAGGCTGGATTAATCCCGGACCTTTATTCATCAAGGCAGGAAACTTCGGTGGTTTTATCGGTGCCCGTGTATAAGGGCTCGGCGGCATTGATAACAAAATTAAAATGAGTGCGACCATTATGGTTAAATTATATCCACATAGGACTTGATGTCAATATTTGATTATTTCTTCTATTGCCTCTTTATAATATTTTTCTTTAATATAATCAAGCCATTCTTTTTCCGATTTTTCAGTTTTTTTCTGGACAATCCCTGCGGCATTGGATATCGAACCAAAATAAAAACGATTAAAGGCAAAACTGAATACTATCCCGGCATCAACATACTCTTTGTTTTTTATTGCTTTAAAAACGAAAAATCCACTTAAAAAACTAAGAACAAAATCCTGAATACCTCTTTTAAAATCGCCCGCATAGACCTCACCAGCACCCGGCACAAGGGCTGAGAAGAGCATAGCCCTGGTGAGCGATCTTTCCGGTCTTTTTATATATTTTTCAATTTCCATTGCGAGATTATTATCCGTCGTCTTAAATTCATTTAACGCATTATAATATTGGTGATTGAATAGATATCCAAATCCGAGCAACTTTTTTTTCAGGGTATCATCTTCTATCGGCTTTAAAATATCAAGCGCAAGGGTGTAATTTCCTGCATCGATGAGTTCTTTAGTCAGGAGTAATCTTGATTCAGTATTCAGTTCAGGAAAATCATTCAATAATCTTTCTATTTCTTCATATCCTGATAAAAAATCTTTTTTAAGCAATGTGATTGTATAATGAAGACGCAGACGGCTATCTTGTTGTGAAGAGGAATCAAAGAAAAATAATCTTTTATATTCAATCACTGCGAGATCATATTGTTTGTTAAAAAATAAAGATTCAGCAAGAAAAAATTGACTGAAGATAAAAAAAATCATCTATTAAAAATCAGATCACGATATTGAGCGTCATTGTAATAATTATAATTGCGGACAGAATTTATCCCGCCATATATATTCCCGGCATAGAAAATAAAACTGATACCAAGTGAGATATAAAATTTTGTATTTTCATTTTTGAGATGGTAATAATAGGATACCACAGCACCGGTTGTAATCACAAGGAGTGAATAGATTCCATCGCCGGTTCTTCCACAGTAAAAATGTCCACCGCCGGGGAATAAAGAGAATAATCCACCAAGGACTGGACTCTTGTGTGCGGGCAATGGCTTTGGTAGTTCAATAAATTCTTTTGCCTTTGAAAAATTTAGTTCAGCCACATAACTCAACCCGATATAATGCCTTGCCTTTTGTTCATCGGTTTTATCTTTGAGCAGTTCCCGGACCGCTGGATAATCTCCTTTTAATAGATATAACCAGGATTTTGTATATAATGCCTTTGTTGTATCATCAAAATAATTCAATACAGATATAGCTTCATCATATCTTTTTAATCGTGCCATACAATCAACTATTTTTTCACTCACCACCTGTTCATTGCTATCACATAGAAATAAATATCTGCGATATTCATTTAATGCTGAGTTAAAATCACCTTCAAGGTATAAATAATCAGCAAACTTCAAAATCTTTTCAGGATTGAGTAATTCTGATTGGAAGAAGATAAAAAATATAATCATTTTATCGGTTCAATATATAGCTCAAATGGTTTGTTGATTTGTTTCGGGAGATAATTATTTTCCACTGGGTCATATACTTTATTATCTTTAATCCCTGAATAAAATGTATCATAGTAATCTATGGCTGAAGGATTACAGCGCATTAATCGGTCTGCGGACATCAATGTGCCCCAGAATATTCCATATTTCTCAATTGCATTAGATGCAAAGTGTGAACAGGAAGGAGAAAAATTGCAGACATCACCCTGGGCAGGAGAGACAATTTTTTGATATAGTTTAATCGTTGTCGTAAAGACGATCTTTACCGGATTTGTTTCTTTTGGAGGTCCGCCTAAAATTAATAAAATTAATAAAACCGTCATTGGAATATTATATAGAAAAAAAATATGGATGCAAGACCCGAATCGAACTCATATTACCATCCCTTGACATCGATTTGTTTCAGTTTATAATAGAAATATGGTATTTGTGTATTTGGGAATTTTATTATTTAGCCAGTATGATTTTACCATTGCGCGATTGAAATATGGTGGGGGTGGAGACTGGTATTGTGACCCGAGTTCCTTACCCAACCTTCTCAAGGCAATAAATGAAAGAACCCATATCCGTGCAGCACCAAAAGAGGTTGTAGTAGAGTTGACCAATCCTGAGCTATACAAATATCCTTATCTATATATGACCGGGCATGGCGCTGTCAAATTTACCGATGAGGAGGTAAAGATTTTGAGGAATTATTTAATCAACGGCGGTTTTTTGCATGCAGATGATTGTTATGGAATGGATTCCTCTTTCAGGAGGGAGATGAGAAAGGTCTTCCCTGAATCACCATTGGTTGAATTACCATTTGACCATCCAGTCTACCATTCTTTCTATGATTTCCCTGGGGGTTTACCAAAGATACATGAACATGATGGCAAACCAGCCCAGGGCTTTGGAATTTTTTATCAGAACCGGCTTGTGGTATTCTATTCTTATGAAACCGACCTCGGCGATGGCTGGGAAGACCCTGATGTCCATAATGACCCATTAGAAAAGAGGGAGCAGGCATTGAGAATGGGGATAAATATCGTGGTCTATGTATTAACACAGAGATGAAGATGATTGAGAAAAAAGTTATTGCATATGCAAAAAGGCAGGGTTTTATAAATCTTCTTTCCTTGATTTTATTTACCTTAAGCACAATCCTCATTTCATTAACGATTGCCCTATTTTTATTGAAATCACCCTGGTACGGGCTCATCGGCTTTATCCCATTATTGTTTTATAAAAGAAATAATTTTGTAGACTGGGCAAGGGCGTTTGATAAAAAGGTGGGTGCTAATGGTGAAATTGTAAGCAGTATCCAGATATCCCATATCCCTGAAAATAATCGTGAAGGATATTCAAGAGAATTGATAAATGCATTTATTAAATCAACCGAGAAAAAATTTGAAAATATTGAAATCAAAAAATTTTTAGACAAAAGATTCTTAAATCGGTCTCTATTATTTTTTCTCATCACATTGCTATTTGCACTTCTTTTCCCTGCATTCTTACCAGGAAGGTTCTGGTTTGCATTGAATCATAAGATTGAATATAATGTCATACCACAATCAGGCAGATTCAATCGGAATGAAAATATTGAATTGAAAATCGATCTCGCTGGACCATATATTCCGGATAAGGTTACACTTGTTTATAAAACAAGAGATATTATAAAAAGATTTGACTTATCAGTGGTTGATGGTAAGGCGAATAAGCGGATTGAGATAACTGAGCCATTCGATTATTATTTTGAGTTTGCCGGGATTAAGAGCAGTGAATATAAAATAGTTGTGATTGAACCAATATATCTAAAAGAACTGGTTTTTTCTCTACATTATCCCAAATATACAAAATTAAGTGATGAGATAAAGAGTGATAGACAGTTGATCGTTCCTGCCGGGACAGAGGTCGAAATAAGAGGAAGGGCATCACAGGTATTAAAGCAGGCAAAATTTTTATTCAATGATACAACAGAACTTAACTGTGATAAGGAATTATTCTCTGGAAGGTTTAAAATTACTACAAGCGGAAAGGCGCAGTTAATGATTATCGGAGAAACTTCTCACCAGGAAGAGATATCAATCTATGCAATTCCTGACCTTGCACCCCTTATAGAAGTTTTCTTGCCGGGTTACAACATAAATATGCCACCGAATATGAAAATCACGCTTGGGATAAAATGCAGTGATGATTATGGTTTGAACAAGGTAAATTTAAATTATCAATTCAACGAACCAAAAGAAATCGGTTTGAGATTTAAAAAAGGAAGTGCTGAGGATACAATCTTTTATGAATGGGATTTGAATGGATTGAGGATGCTACCTGGAGATAGGGTATCATATTTTGTTGAGGTCCAGGACAATGGAGGCCAGAGGGCAAAGAGCAAGACATATTTTATTTATTTTCCCACAATGGAACAGATTTACGAAGAAGTAAAAGGCAGAGAAGAAATGGTTCAATCTGATTTGAAAAACCTTGAAGATACCCATCAGGAGGGTATGAATGAGATAAAAAGGCTTGAAGAGAAACTGAAACGCGAGCGGGAATTATCCTGGCTTGATAATGAAAAATTGAAAGAGGTAATAAATAAAGAAGAGAGTGTCCTGAAGAAAATTGAAGACTGGCAGAATGAGTTAAAGAATACGATTGAGAAATTAAAGAGCGGCATCCTCCTTGACCAGAAATCAATAGAAAGGCTTCAGGAAATTACGAAGATACTCCAGGAGATTGCACCCGAAGAGTTAAAACAGGCGCTTGAGAATTTAAAACAGGCAATGAATAAAAATCCTGAAGAATTAAAAAAGGCAATGGAGCAATTGAAAGAAGCCCAGGAAGAACTTGCAAAGGCACTGGAGCGGACCCTTGAACTATTGAAAAGGTATCAACAGGAAGAGAAATTAAAAGAACTTGCAGAAAAGGCAGGAAGATTGTCTGAACAGGCAGAAGATTTAAAAAAGATTGAAGAACTTAAAGGGATGGAAGGATTGAAAAAATCCCTTGATAGTCTTTTTCGTGCAATTGATAGCCTTGCAACTGAGATTGACAGACTCTCGGAATCCGAAGGTCTTGAACAGGAAATCTCTGAACAATTAAAACAGGCATCAAAAAAGGCGCGGTCAATGTCACAGGGAAAAGATATAAGCCCTGAAGACCTGAAAAAAGGATTGAACAAATTATCAACCGACCTGCAGCGATTATATGAAGATTTAACAAAAGGCAGGGCTGCTAATCTAAGGAGGAATCTCCTTGAATCCTTAAATCAATTGGTTGAGCTGTCTAAACTCGAAGAAGACCTTTTGAACTTAGAAAAAGTAGATCCGGATAGACAATCTGAGATCGCAATTGCGACAAAAGAAGTAGCAGAGAGTCTTTATGCCCAGCAGGTGAAGAGCCTTTATGTGGGTCCTGAAATCGGTAAGAGATTGAGTAAGGCATTGAAGGAAATGGAACAGGCATCTTTGAATCCTGCAAATACAGGTAAATTCCATGCCCAGGAGGCGATGAAACAATTGAATCTTGCATCTTTATCAATGCTTCAGAGTTTGAAGAAGGCGGTAGAAGGCAGTGGTTCATCTACAGGTATGGATGAGTTTTTAAAAAATTTATCTTCGCTGGCACAGAACCAGATGGGTGTTGGGCAATCAATATTCGGTCTCTTCCCTATTCCTGCAAGTGGATTGACACCAGAACAGATGGCACAGATTCAACGCCTTGCAGGTAAACAGCGCGAACTGAGACAGACGCTTGAATCACTGAAGGGTTCGCCTGAGGCAGGGAGATTCCAGGAACTACTTGATAACCTCGCCCAGGAGATGAAAGAGACTGAAGAGGCATTGTATCAATACAAGATAGACAGAAAACTCATTGAACGCCAGCAACTGATTATTTCAAGATTACTTGATGCAGAAAGATCAATAAGACAGGAAGATTGGACAAAGGAGAGAAAGAGCAAACCGGGTGAAGATATAAAACACCCTTCACCCGCCTCACTACCCGAGGAATTGGGAAGAGATGAGTTGATGGAGATAATACAGCGGGCGTTGAAACAACCCCATCCCCAGGAGTATGAAATTTATATTAGAGAGTATTTCCGTGCATTGCTGGAGCAGAAATGATCATTCTTTTTTTATTCTTTACCGAGATAGATTCTTTAAAAAATTTGATAGCGATAAAATTAGAATACCAATATATCATTGAATTGAATAATGCATATTTGAAGTCTGGATTATTTGACAGTGCAAATGACTACCTGAAAAAATATGAAGAGAGATTTGGATTTGAAGAACAGGCAGGGATAAATTATTTGCTCGGTGAGAATCTATTTTTTAAGGGTGAATTATTATCCGCAAGGGAACAATACTTAAAGACAGTGGCAAGATTTTCCAGTGCGCGGTATGCCAATGAGGCTCTGGAAAGGCTCCATCTATTTGAATCTGCGCGTAAGGATACGATTTTATTGAAAAGACTGGCAAAATCAATATATTTGTATGAAATCAATGAACTGAAGCCGGCTGAGGATAGTTTAAAAAAACTTATAAAAACCAGTCTCGGCGATTTTGCCCTTTTTTATCTTTCACTTGTTTATGATAAGAAAAATGAATTTAATCAGGCATTATCTGCACTTGAAGAATTGAAAAAGGAGTTTCCTGCAAATCGTATTCACAGGGCAAAGATACTTGTGGCTGAAGTTTATATAAAGATGGGAAAATTACAGGAGGGCATAAAAATCCTTGAAGAACTGGTTATAAAATATCCAAATTCACCAATTGGAATAAGGGCGAGGGAGATATTGAAGAAATATCAACCAGCTGAACGATAATTATTAAACCAATGTATTTTTCAAGTTACTTGACATTTGGGAAAAATTATATATAATCTCTCACTTTAAAAGGAGGCAAAATGGCTTATAAGATTACTGAAGATTGCACAGCCTGCGGGCTTTGTGCACCAGAATGTCCGGTCCAGGCGATAAGCGAAGGGGATCCGATATATGTAATTGATTTTAACAAGTGCGTGGAGTGTGTGGGTCATTTTGATGAACCCCAGTGCGCATCGGTCTGTCCGGTTGGTGCCTGTGTTCCTGATCCAGCCCATCCTAAAAAATAGGAAAAGTTACAATTGGTAAAATAGTTAACTGTCCGCTTCAGGCAGAAGGCACAAGGGGTTTTTCGGGAAAAGCATGCCTCTCACAATGGTCAAAAATTCTTCAGGTCAGATTATCATAATATTGACAAAGTAGATATTATGGTTATAATATGGCGGATTGGTTCAAAGTTTTTGTTAAGAATAGAGCCGAATAATGAAATACGATACGGGCTTCCACACCTTGCGACGATTGATGGTTTGGTTCGGGGCCTATAGCTCAGTTGGTTAGAGCGCACGCCTGATAAGCGTGAGGTGAGTGGTTCAATTCCACTTAGGCCCAGATTTGCTACCTGTAGCGGTGCGATTCATCGCACGATAATAGCGAGAAAACAAGGAGGTAAGATATGAAGAAACTCGCAACCCTGCTGGTTATCGCAATTGCCCTTGCGATAATCGGCTGTCAGCCACCACAACAGCAGAATGTGGTGACGACTGAACAACTGGATGCGGTAAAGGCGGAGATTAGTGCCTTAAAGACCCAGGTCACAAATCTCCAGACCGCATTGGATTCTCTGACCGCTAATTATAATGCGCATCTTGATAAATATCACAAAAGTATGCCCAAACCACCAAGTGGTGGAACTGGTGGCGGTCTAAAACCCATCCAGAAGTAAGGAGGAAAAAATGAGAAAACTACTAACCCTAACAGCCTTTGCACTCTTACTTGCATTTGTTGGCTGTGAAAGCGAAGTAACCCTTGAAACACCGGATGTATCGTATACAATAACTGACCAGGGAGCTACCCTTGCCCTTACCTGGGATGAGATTGCTGATGCGGATGGATATTATATCTATGCAGATGGTGTCAAGATTGACTCTGTAACAACACCATCCTATGATGCAACCACCCCGGCTGCATTATATGAAGTATCTGCCTATGCAGGCAGTGATGAAAGTGGCAAGGACCAGATTGATTGTGGCGCAGTTGAAACTACATCGCTTATTGTATATGGCAGTGGTGATCCATCACCCGACCATCCAAGCGGATTTGGATTTAATGCCTCTGGCGCTGCAACAACATATGCAGTATCTGATTCAACCAACTGGCCCTATATTGATTACTGGATTCACAGTGTAAGTGCAAATGAGCAGGAATTTGCCTCACCGAGCCAAGCAAGTTACAATGATGAAGTCAATACAACAAAAAATAGCGGCCAGACTGATTATGATGCTGTAACAATCTGTGATGCACCTGGTGGCTACATTGCACCGAATACCATCAATGCCAATGCGGTCTATTATTTCTGGATTGATCCAGATGGCGATGGCTGGGGTACAAACAATGATTATTTTGGGAAAATTCAGGTAGTCGGTGTAAATGGCTATGCCGTAACCCTGAAACTTGCCTACCAGCCAATTGCTGGTCTCCGCTGGTGTGTGGTTGAGTAAATATTTAGAATACAAAAAGGGCGGGCACTTGCCCGCCCTTTTTTTTAGTCACCATTCAAAAAGGAAATTTCAGAAGATCAAAAAACGGTATAAAATAAACCTTGGTCCGATTTAAATTAAAACTTTTATTCAATGTCATATTCACAATTAATGCTTTTTTGGGTTTATAATGATTAATAAAACTCCGTAGTGACTTCGTGATTTCTGGCGAAACTAATCTTTTGTATTTTACCTCCAGCGGTATTACATCTTCCCCAAAGTCAACGACAAAATCAACTTCTGCTTTATCCTTTGTCCTCCAGAACGAGATTTTTGATGCACTTGTCTTTGTTTTCATCTTCAAAATATTGTAGATGAAATTTTGAAAGACAAACCCCGCCTCTTTGAGACTTCCGAAATCTCCCAGGGCAAAGTTTCTCAAACCGAGGTCATAAAAATAGTAGACTGGTGACTTGGTAATTTCTTTCCGCACATTTCTAAAATATGGCGATACCTTCTCGAGGATAAAAGTTTTCTCAAGATACCAGAGATATTCCTTTATCGTCTTAATGGAAATCCCCAGAGTTGAGGACAACTCGGAAATATTTGTGAGTTTGCCAATCTGGCTTGCCATTATTTTTATTAAATTGCTGAAGGCATCTGTTTTGTGAATCCTTAAAAGATAGGATATATCGCGTTCAATATAGCTCTGGTAGATTTCATTCATCAATTGCTGTTTTTCAGCCAGTTTTTCCTCAAGAACAATCCGCGGATAACCACCAAAATTTAGATACTCCTCCAGAAGTTCGTGCACTCGGCTGCCTTCCACCGAGAAAAATTCGGAAAGTCTATTTTCATATTTGTAATCGGTTCTAAAGTTAATAAACTCTTCAAAGGATAGGGTTGGAAGTTCAAAAATTCTTTTTCGACCAACAAGTGATTCGTGGATCTTCTCTTTTAATTCTACACTTCCTGAACCCGAGACAATGAACTTATATGGCAGATTCATATCGTAAATCCCTTTTAAGAAAAGGCCTGCGTCCTCCTTTCGCTGTATCTCGTCAATAAAGATGAATCTCCGCCCTTTTCCCAACTCCAATTCAATCTTCTTTAATAGTCTTGCCTGCGAAACGAAGAATTCTTTATCCTGTTCAATATCAAGATTTAAGAACAGCACCTTTTCGCCTTTCTTTTTCAGGTATTCTATTAACATAAGCATTAAGGTTGTCTTTCCTGATTGCCTTGGGCCAATGATAAAACTAATCTCTTTTTTTGAGAGATGGTCTTTAAGTTCATTAAATAGAGTTCTTTTGATCATAATTCTATTTTAGTCCGATTTTTTTGAAAGTCAAGTGCCAGATTTCTCGGGTTCTATATAAATGGAAATATTATTCCCTTGACTTCAAAGGAATATTCATTATAATTCCTTATGAGAAAAGTTCATCTCTACCAGGTAGAATGTAGGCCTACCTCTTTCAATCCATTCATCTTTAAAATAAGAACCTTATCTTAATATGAAGATTACCCTTGCCCAGTTAAATCCCACTGTCGGTGATATTGATGCCAATCTTGAGAAGATAACCCAGACATTAAAACAGGCACAGGGTGAAAATTCTGACCTGGTCGTTTTCCCTGAACTTTTTCTCTCTGGCTATCCACCCCAGGATTTGCTTGAGCGAAGATGGTTTATCAAGGGGATTGAAAGAGCAATTGAAGAAATAACAAAAATTTCTGCTTTCTACCCTGATACAGGGATAATTTTTGGTGCACCGGTATCATCATACAAAGATACTGGTCGTGGACTTCATAATTCTGCGATATTCATCTATCGTGGACTGATAAACCATATCCAGCATAAATCTCTTTTACCTACCTATGATGTTTTTGATGAAGCAAGATACTTTGACCCGGCGCAAGAGATAAAGCCCATTCAATTCAAAGACGAAGTTATTGGTATCTCTATCTGTGAGGATGCCTGGAATATTCCAGAACTATGGCACAGACAATTTTATGACCTTGACCCGATTCAGATTCTCGCCCAGAAAGGCGCAACAGTCCTGATAAATATTTCTGCATCACCATTTACAATGGGTAAAGAAGAGATTCGTTATAAAATTTTGCAAAGTCATGCAAAAAAATATCGTATTCCATTCGTCTTTGTCAACCAGGTTGGCGCAAATGATGAATTGATATTTGATGGCAGGAGTATGGTGATCGACCGTGATGGAGAACCGGTTGATGTTCTTTTTGCATTTGGTGAGTGTATAAAAACAATTGAGACGAATGCAAAGGGCAGAGCAGAAAATTATACACCGCTTTTAAATATTGAGAGTGTGTATAATGCCCTTGTCCTCGGGGTTCGTGATTATTTAAGAAAATGTGGATTTAAAAAGGCAGTTTTGGGTCTATCCGGAGGGATTGATTCTGCAGTCGTTGCTTGCATTGCCACCGCGGCAATTGGAAAAGATAATGTCATAGGTGTAACAATGCCCGGCCCATTCTCTTCAAAAGGGAGTATTGATGATTCAAAAATACTTGCCAAAAATTTGGGGATTGAATTAAAGGTTATTACAATAGCCGATGTTTATGAATCTTATCTAAAGACATTGAAGACGACCTTTGCGGGCAAGGAAATGGATACGACCGAAGAGAATATCCAGGCACGGATCAGGGGTAATATCTTAATGGCACTTTCAAATAAATTCGGGTATCTGGTTCTGACAACCGGGAATAAAAGCGAACTTGCAGTTGGCTACTGCACTCTATATGGTGATATGAGCGGTGGCCTTGCAGTAATTGGTGATGTGCCCAAGACAATGGTCTATAAACTGGCAGAATTTATCAATCGTAATGAAGAAATTATACCACAGGCGATAATCAAGAAACCACCTTCAGCAGAATTGAGACCGAATCAATTTGACCAGGATACCTTGCCGCCTTATGAAGTCCTTGACCCGATACTGCAATACTACATAGAGGATGGATTATCAAAAGAAGAGATTATAGAAAAGGGATATCTCCCTGAAATAGTTGACTGGGTTATTAACGCAGTGAATAAAAATGAATATAAAAGGCGCCAGGCACCACCCGTATTAAAAGTGACATCAAAGGCATTTGGATTGGGTAGGAGGATGCCTATTGCAGCGAAGTTTTAGTTCCTTCTCTATAAATAAATTGAAGATAAATTGACACATCTCTAATTATCCCCTCCCTTGAAGGGAGGGGATAAAGGGGAGGGTGGAAGATTTTTAGTTGTCTCAGGGACTAAATGCGAACAGACATTATATCAAATTATTTGGGAGCCAATCAATATTGACTGTCTGTATGATATTAAAATACTACAGCCTGGCAATTGCCCGGCTGTAGTAAATTTTTATCCTTTCAATTATAAGCCGAATTTCAAGGGAATTCTGACACCAGCCATTAAATTCATTGGCATATAACTATCACCTACCTCAGGTGAAATAAAATTGAGGTTGTATTCAAGATAGCCACTCATATTACCAAAACCCATCTCCGCACCAGCGCCTACCTTGAATGTCGTATACACATCTTTTTGAAACCAGAATCCAGCAACCAAATAAGGTTGAAATGGCATAGCCATAGGAATGGTGATGAGCATATCAGAACCAGTAAAGGTGCCAAATCTCATCGGTGTTCCTTCGCTGAAATCCACCTCAGCAAGATAGCCGCGTGCCTTGAGCACAGGGAGTAATCCAACGATCACATCAGCCTTTATACCAAAGTATGCACCTCCACCATATTCATCAGTGATATCCTGGTATGCACCGCTGAGGCTTAGGCTCAGACCATAGAGTCCACCCAGCATTGAACCGACTATCATTATTGCAAATAGTTTTTTCATTTTGCCTCCTCTTCATTTTAAAGTATATATATAATTCTTGTGCTGTCAAGAGAAATTTAACGCTATACCTCTATATTATCTATCAACCTTGTCTTTCCAAAAAAGACTGCAAGCAATATCCGGTCTCCTTTTTTAATATATCTTACTGGGGTCAGAGCGTTCTTATCCACAATTGCAATATAATCAACCTCTCCCCCTTTCTCTTCAATCATCCGCTTCATCTGTGTAATAATGTATTCAGGGCTTTTGATATTCTCTTTATAAAATGAATCCTTTGCCCAGTTCAATGCTTTATAGAGAATTATTGCATTGGTTCGCTCTTCAGGACTCAAGTATGTATTCCTTGAACTCATTGCCAGCCCATCAGGTTCGCGCACTATCGGTGCAATGATTATATCTACATCAAGGTTCAAATCTTTTACCATCTGTTTGATGATCGTTGCCTGCTGATAATCCTTTTCACCGAAGACCGCAATATCAGGTTGCACGATATTGAATAATTTCAAAACGACGGTAGTTACACCGCGGAAATGTCCGGGTCTTGATTTCCCGCACAGGATAGAACTCAATTCTTCTACCTCAACATAAGTCTTATATCCATCAGGATACATCTCTTTTACTGAAGGATAAAAAAGGAGATCAGCCTTTTCTTTTTTCAACAAACCTTCGTCCCTTTTTAAATCCCTTGGATAACGATTGAAGTCTTCATTTGGTCCGAATTGTGTAGGATTAACAAAGATTGAGCATACAATATAATCGCTGTGTTTACGGGCGATTCTTATCAAAGACAAATGCCCTTCATGGAGATAACCCATTGTGGGCACAAAACCGATTATTTTATTTTTGCTCTTTATTTTTTTAATAGTTTTTTTAAGTTCTGCTATTTTTTTTACAATTTCCATTCTTGTCTGCGTCTTTATCTTTTATTTCACCATTAGGAATTTTCCATTGATTATTTCATCACCAATCTTCACGCGATAAAAATAAGCACCACTGGAAAGGTTTTTATTTTCGGCTGTTAAGTCGTATGTAATTATATGTTTTCCTTTATCATATCTGTCTTCAAAGAGATTTAGTCTCTGTCCGATTGCGTTATATATCTCTATTCTCACATTTGCTGGATATGGCAGGTTTACTGAGAGATTGATAATGCCTTTTGTTGGATTGGGATAAATTGCAAAGCCGTTTAAAGTCCGGGCAACCTGTTCCAGGACTGCAACTGGAAGGATACGGAATGAATATAATTGTGGAGGCACATAGGATGGCGATGTTTTTCTGATATTATCATTATTCTTTGCGAGGATATAATAATAGACTGTATCACCAGAGGATTGGGGTGGTATATATCCAGCATAAACACCGGGTGTATCCGCAACTGCACTCAGTGGTGTGGTCGTAAAGACCGGCTGGCTATTTTTTTTATAAAAAACAAGGGTCGATTCAGGTCTGAGATTGTTTGAAGTAATAATTCTTGCTCGAACCCGGTAAGGGGTAGAAATATTATATGTATCAGGAAGACGGTTGTGGGCAATGTGAATAAATTGTGATTTTGGGACTTGCATTGTTATACAATGGATAGCGCCACCGGAATTAGCCATTGATGAACAGTTTATTCCTACGACTGTATAACCTGGAAGATATTGCTGGTAGGTATTCAATGCCTCTTGGTCAGTTGATAATCCCCAGGTCGGCACAAGGATTCTGTTATTTACAAATAGTGAATTGAGATATGTTGGTGGTGCATCTGATGTTGACCAGGGCATCACAATCCTTACAACACGATATGGAAATCCCTCTCTATTTTTGCACCTGCTGATTGAATCCGCACGGTTATCAAGGACTGTATCATTTGGATGTCCTGAGGCATATTCACCAACCATAACGAGTGTATCATTCAAAATCTTTGTCCAGAGGTCAATGTGTCCGGTGTATTCAGTAAGTATTCTTTTTACTGGAATGGTCTGCTCAAGACCACTATATTCAAGCATCAACTGGTTTATCTGGGCTGGTGTATAACCTGGGTTCTCTTCATATATCAGACTGCTAAAAAATCCAGTGCCATGGCCATCTACCATAAAGTTTCCGCCTGGATGTTCAAGGGGTGAACCGTAAACCGGTATTCCCCAGGCCTGGCCAATGCGCCAGGGTATTGTATCATCACTCGGTCTTGGACGATTATACTGGAAATCAACAATCCCTTCGGTATTATCCTGTTTTCTTATAAACCAGGGTCCATAATCACGAATCCAGACTGAATTATAAGGGAAGATATAGAACCTTACGCTATCCAGTGGCACTCCGCCACTTGTCAGATAACTCTTTACACTATTACTATCAGAGCAAATAATATATGCCCTGCAGGTGGGAACGACATTACGCACAATCTCACGAAGGACTGATTGATAACTTGTCCAGGTTAGAAACACACCCCGCACCGGTTCATACTCAGCAGGTGTAACAACAAACCCACCTGGAGGGGCAGTGATGATATGCCCTTTACCGATCTCATCAATCCTCAGACTCTCTTCAGCAGTCATCCATTTGGGAAGAATCTCTGATGGATCTTCAAAAGAGAATAGAACAAAAAATATCAAACCCATATAACCCCCTTATTTTAATCCAATCTTTTCAAGGCTACTCAAAAAAAGATTTTTTATTTCATTAAGCCTTGTTTCAGTCTTTGCCTCAAATCGCAAGACTAACACCGGCTGGGTGTTTGATGCCCTTACCAAGCCCCAGCCATCGCCAAAATCAACCCTTACACCATCAATATCAATGACTTTGTATCTTTCTTTGAATTCAGATTTTAATTTTTCTACAATTAAAAACTTTTTATCATCTGATGTATCAACCCTGATTTCGGGTGTAGAAAAATACTTTGGCACCTTTTTTGCAAGTTCTGATAATTTCTTTCCGTCACTCAGGATTTCAAGGAGTCTTAAGGATGCATATATTGCATCGTCATAACCAAAATAACGATCAGCAAAGAATATGTGTCCAGACATCTCACCGGCAAGAGGCGAACCTTCCTTTTTCATCTTTGCCTTTATCAAAGAGTGTCCAGTCCTGAACATTATCGGTTCTCCACCCAGCTCTTCAATCCTTTCAATCAAGCCCTTAGAACATTTAACTTCAAAGATTATCTTTGCACCGGGTTGATTCCTTATTATTTTTTCAGCAAATATTGCCAGAAGGATATCGCCCCATATAATATTCCCATTCTCATCAATAACACCGATTCTATCGCCATCACCATCAAGTCCAATCCCCACTTCAAATTTTTTAGATTTCATTTTTTCAATCAAGGTCTTTATATACTTTTCCACAGTTGGGTCAGGAAGATGATTCGGGAAATTTCCATCCGGTTCTTTGAATAAAATTTCAAATTTTGCATCGATCTTTTGTAGTATTCTTTCCATTATTGGTCCGCAGGTGCCATTGCCTGTATCAACAATGACATTCAATCCCTTTTTTATATTCACTCTTGATAATAGATAATCAATGTAATCAGAACTGACATCCCTTTTTTCATAATTTCCCTTGCCTTTAGGGAATTTTTTTTCTTCAATTATATTTTTAATCTTCTGGATCTCTTCTCCATAGATTGCAGTCTTATTCGCACAAACCTTACAACCATTGAATTCCTTTGGATTATGGCTTGCAGTTACCATTATGCCATTGGGAATGTTATAATGAAACAGGGAAAAATAAAGGACCGGTGTGGGAACGGTGCCAATATCAATAACATTGCATCCGGTGGTTTGAAGACTTTTTATAAAAATTCCCATTATGCGTGGTGTGGAAAGGCGCACATCACCTCCAATGACAACGGTATTTTGGTTGTTTAAGCAGTAATATGTGCCAAGTCCAAGCCCGAGTAATTCAGCATTTTCATCATTCAAATCGGTATCTGCAATACCCCTTATATCATATTCCCTGAATATTGATGGATTAATCATAATTGTGATTCAACAAAGTTTATAACTTCTTCAATTATTTTCAATGCAATATCTGCTTCAGATTTTGTGATGACCAGTGGTGGTGATATCCTTATTGAATTGAACCCTGCCCCATAGAGAATCAAACCCCTTTTGAAACATTCTCCAGTGATCACTTCTTTTATGTTTTTACCGTTTTTTGTCACAGTTTTAGGAAAATGCTCTTTTGTCTCTTTGTGTTTAACAATCTCCATACCAATCATCAATCCGAGTCCACGCACCTCACCGATGATTTTGTGCCGGTTCATTATTTCGGTCAGGCCATTTTTTAAATATTCACCAACGATCCGGGCATTATCAATCAACCCATTCTCAATCAATCTTAGAGAGGTAATACCAGCGGCAGCAATTACTGGATTTCCACCAAATGTAGAACCATGAGAACCCGCAACCCAGGCACGGGAATCAATCTCTGAATCCATCAATTCTGCTTTTCCGATTGTAGCACTCATTGGTAAACCCGACGCTATTGCCTTGGCAATGAGGATTATATCTGGCACCACATTTACATAATCACAGGCAAACCATTTACCGGTCCTGCCTAAGCCACTTTGAATCTCATCAAATATCAAAACGATACCGTATTTATCTGCGATGGCGCGGAGTGCAGGTAAAAATTCCCTGGGTGGAACAATATATCCACCTTCACCCTGTATCGGCTCAACCATTATCAATGCTACATCTTCAGGGTCAATCAACCTTTCAAATATTACATCAGTAAGATAAGAAAGGCAATAAAGTAAAGGGACGCCTTCAAAATCTTTTTTTATGCATTCAGGATAGGTTTGATTAAAGATACAATGATAACAATATGGATAAGGAATATGGTAGACTTCGGGTATCAGGGCAGAGAAATGTGCACGCTGGACTTTTTTGCTTCCAGACATAGTCATCCCTCCAAATGTCCTGCCGTGAAACCCGCCCAGAAAAGAGATCATCCTCGGTCTTCTTGTATAATACCTTGCAATCTTTAAAGATGCCTCAATTGCCTCAGCACCAGAACTGCCAAAATATACTCGCTTATCAAAATCACCAGGCGTTATCTTTATCAATTTCTCAGCAAGGGCAACCTGGGGTTCATAATAAAAATCACTCCCTGAGATATGGATGAGTTTTCTGAGCTGTTTATTCACTGCCTTTATCACCTCTGGATGGCAGTGCCCAGTGGCAACTACGGCAAATCCAGCACCAAAATCAAGATATTTTTTACCATCAACATCAAAAACCCAGGCACCCTTTGCCTTTTCTACAACAAGTGGTATCTCCCTTGTCCTTGTATGGGCACCGAACATCACCTTCTTGTCACGAGCGATTAATTTTTTTCCTTTTTTGCCAAGATCTGGAGATTTATAACTTATATATTCCATAAAACTCCTTTTTTGATTTAATCCAGGAATTCATTCAGATTTTGATTGCTTTTGTTTTTCAATCGCCTGTATCGCCTCTTCGCGTGTGTTATAAATATTTGGTGAAAATCTTGCCTTTAAAGAGGTTGTGCGCACGGTCATCCTTGCCCAATCCTTTGTCCCCCAACGGGCAAATCCAAGAAGGTATATCGCAACTGTGTTCTTTGCCACCTCACCATAATAATCTGCAACCTCTGAATGAACCAGAAGATTATCAATATTTGAGACCATATAGACTTTTTTACCGAGTTTCTGGAAATATTTTTGATACTCGGCAAAGAATTCATCGACATCCTGCCTGGTCTTTATCTCCCAGTAGTCTTCGGTAAAGACTATGTTCAATTTCTCATCATATTCAAAGATTACCTTGCCTGGCATTTACATCTCCTTAACAGGATATTATAATAAATTTAATATCATTGTCAATGATGGGATTGAAATAAAGGAGCCCTGGCAATGCCAGGGCTCCTTTGCAATCAATCTAATTAATGGGTCAGGACGAATTTCTGGGTGAGCACACCATCATCCTTTTCCAGTGTTACAAAGTAGATGCCATTTGCAAGCGATGCCTTCCTCGGATTCCAGTTTATAACCCTTTCACCTTTATTAAACGGCACCTGTGCCACAAGCCGACCACTGATATCATAGACATTCAAAGTGTAAACCTTCACATTATCAGGATTGATATGGAATGAAAGCGCACCCTTTGCTGGATTCGGAACAACCTTCAACAGTTTCCACTGGGCAACATTCTCCTTCTCTGATTCCTCAATCGGTGTGATTGGTGTATAGAATCCCCGAACCTTCACAATCTGATTAACATAAGACCCACTTATCTGAACGATCGTTATCCAGTAATTGCCATCCCTTGGATCAGCCTCAATACCACGGATATTCCAACCGGGATTCAACAGGAATTTTTTTCCAGTAAATACAGGTGGTGTCCCGGTGAATTCTACGACACCAACACTATCAAGAGTCTGACTCGAATTGAACCAGGTTTGAACATTGACAAAGGAATTACCAAGACTGTCATAAGCAAGACAACGGGTATTATAATATCCCTGAATCGGACTATTATAAGATGTTGCTACACCAAGAGTATCACCGATATAAATCAACTGGGTTCCACCAAGCGCAGTTCTTCTATCTGCATACCACATAGTATTCGGTGGACGGAAAGCAATACCTACTGGATAGTCATTTGCCGGATTATTGAACTGCCTCAATATTGCACCGGTCGACTTATTTATCTTCCAGACCAGTTTTTGCGGATAGTTGCAGACATAGAGGCGGTCATCATATCGGCTATAGGTTATGTCGGTTACGCTATCCTCGGGTCCGGTTATCGCACCATAATAGTTCACAAAACTATCAGAAGAGTAGTATCTTATCTGATTGGAATAGAAATCAAGGACATAGATTCTATCACCAATCCTGTCATAGGCAACACCATAGATGAACTGGGTCGTTGGGAAATTGGGCAGGGATTTCGGACCCCAGATAATTTCTCCTGGTGCAATGCCAACCTGATATGAGAATGTCCTTACCCAGGTTGTTTCTGCAGCGATGAGTGCGAGTTGGAAATTCGCCATATGGCCTGGTGGTGTTGAAGCATTGACACTAACATCATAAGGGTCAGAGGCATTATTTGCGCTATCCCCAGGATTTATCGTGCCATAAGTATATGTGGAATCCGTGATTGTGATATAAGGTGAAGTAGTCCTCAATCTACCCTGGACATTGGTTGCAACGACACCGCCTGTATTCTTGACATAGGTAACAATACCTGCATTCTCACCAGGGTCAAGTTTTCCATTGCCATTGTTGTCATTGACGATATTTGTCCTGCTCAATACTACATTCGGTCTATTGCTTGTTGGCACTGCCTGTAATGAACGCCAGAGATTAATCCTGCCCCAGCCATAATTATTATTCGGATAAGGACCACCACCTGATGGCTGGTCACAATAATTCCTGAATAAATCATACAAATCCTGAA
>Ga0078972_1005528_pt1 | contig 31894 bp, 31 predicted proteins | sample YelNatPaOPGAMG01_FD_67568 | JGI IMG/M metagenome (GOLD analysis project Ga0078972, IMG submission 67568) | Hot spring thermophilic microbial communities from Obsidian Pool, Yellowstone National Park, USA - OP-RAMG-01 (SPADES assembly) (version 2) | ecosystem: Environmental > Aquatic > Thermal...
TGCACTACCACTGTACAGCGTTGGCCTGTCCTGCCACAACTCTGGCAGGATGTCCAACATCCAGTACGGGCTGCCGCCCGCACAAGCCTCCCCGCCCTGAAGGGCGGAGCTTCCGCCCTCTCCTGCGAGGCACCTCCGCCTTTTGAGGGGCTGGAGTTAAACGACGTTCCTGACAGACAACTGCCGCAGCAATTCCTCAATGCCCGTTGCCGTTTCATCCTGTCCGAACATGCGTGTCTGCCGGGCCAGCCTGGGGCTGAACACCCTGACCACCCGCGTCGGCGACCCTCTGAGGCCGAGCTGGTCCGCGGCAAGTGCCAGTTCCTCCGGTCCCCAGACGGGCGGTTCGATTTTCAGTGCCTTCAATCGCCGTGGCAGCGAAGGGGTCTCGGGGGTATTGATGTCCCTGACGACGGTAAGCAGGGCGGGCAGCGATACTTCCACCTGCTCGTAGCCATCCTCGACGATCCTTTCCACCCGAAGAAATCCGCCCTGCCAATCCACCTTGCGCACGTAGGTGACCACCGGCATGTCCAGCCGGGCCGCCACCATGGGACCGGTCTGGCCGGTTTCACCATCCGTGGCCCGCTCGCCGGCCAGCACCAGGTCCACCGGGGAGAGTTTCCTGATCGCCGCCGCCAGCGCCCGGGAGGTGGCAATGGTGTCGGCGCCGGCGTAGGCGCGTCCGGAAAGAAGAACCGCCCGGTCGGCACCCCTGGCCACCGCCTCGCGCAATATGTCCCGGGCCGCTTCCGGCCCCATGGCGACGGCGGTGACCGTTGTCTGCGTCACCAGGGCTTTCAGGCGCACCGCCTCCGCGACGGCGTGCTCGTCAAGAGGGTTGAAAATATTGTCCTTTGCCCCCCGGATCATGGTTCCCGTTTCCGGATCCAGTCTAACGTTGTCCGTTGCGGGCACCTGTTTGACCAGGACCACGATGTGCAAGTAGGCAACCTCCTTTGAAACAACGGAGAAACAGGCGAACGAGACCAAAGGGACTGGAACCCGGGTCCATTATGCCATAACCCGGGTCCTTCTGTCCATTACAAAAACGTCATCACTTTGGGCGGGTGCTGCTCCAGTCGCCGCTTTCGGGCCGGCGGCCTTACGAATAGTTCATTTGTTCCAGACAGGATTACGGCTCCCCCGGGATGAATCATATGGTTCACATCATCACTATGTCAAGGAGGGGAAGGGCTTGCCAGACGAGTTGAACGTCAAGCTGGGGGGGGAAGCCGGCCAGGGCCTGCAATCCGTCGGCCTCATCCTGGGGAGGTTGTACGCCCGGTCCGGTTTCCACGTCTTCGCCAACCAGGACAACGAATCACGTATCCGCGGCGGGCACAACTTCTACCAGATCCGGGTGGCCGCACATCCGGTGGAAACCATGGGCGAAACCATCCACCTTCTGGTGGACTTTGACGGGAAAAGCCATCGTCTTCACGCCTCCGAACTGGCCGCCGGCGCCGTGGTGCTGGTGGACGCCCAGAGGGCGGGACCGGGGGAAACGGCACTGCCCCTGCTGGACATAGCCCGTGCCGCCGGCGGCGGCGACGTCCACCGCAACACCGTGGCCGCCGGCGCGGTCGCCGCCCTGACCGGGCAGGACCAGGAAACTCTCGCGGCCCTTTTGGCCGAGCGTTTCGCCGATGATGCCAACGCCCGGGAGATCAACTCGGCCTGCGCCCGGGAGGGGTACCGGGCCGGCATGGCCACGGGCCGGAGGGTGGCGCCTCCGCCTCCGTCCGGGCCCGTCAGACGCCCTTTCCTCAACGGTCACGAGGCGCTCTCCCTGGGCTGCCTGGCGGCGGACTGCGCTTTCATGGCCGCCTACCCCATGAGTCCGTCCACCCCGATCATCACTTACCTGGCCGGTCAGGCGGACACTTTCGGGCTGGTGGTGGAGCAGGCCGAGGACGAGATTGCCGCCGTCAACATGGCCCTGGGCGCCTCGTACGCCGGAGTGCGGGCCATGACGGCCACCTCCGGCGGCGGGTTTGCGCTGATGGTGGAAGGCCTGTCCCTGGCCGGCATGCTGGAACTGCCGGTGGTGGTGGTGATCGCCCAGCGGCCCGGTCCAGCCACCGGGCTGCCCACAAGGACCGAACAGGGCGACCTGCTTTTTGCCATACACGCCGGTCACGGCGAGTTTCCCCGCTTCGTCCTGGCCCCGGCCACGGCCGCCGAGGCCTTCTCCATGGCCGTGCGGGCGTTCGACCTGGCGGAAAGGTTTCAGGTGCCGGTCATCGTTCTCACCGACCAGCACCTGGGCGAGTCGTACTTCACTCCCGAGCCTTTCCCCTGGGGGGATGTCACCGTCGGGGACCACCGCCTGACCAGCGCCGCCCCGCCATATCGTCGCTATGCCCCGGGCCCGGACGGGGTTTCCCCGCTGGCCGTGCCGGGTACCGTGGACGCGGTGGTGGTCGACTCGGACGAACACGACGCCGCGGGACACATTATCGAGGACGCGGCCACCAGGGAAGCCATGGTCCTCAAAAGGCTCCGGAAACTGCCCGCCATGCGTGCCGCGCTTCGTCCGCCCCTGCGCCGGGGCCCCCGGGAAGCGCCGGACGTCCTGCTCGGTTGGGGATCCACCTGGGGAGCGTTGTGCGAAGCGGGAGAGAAGCTTTCCGCGACGGGTGCGCCGGTGGAGGTGTGGGGTGTGCAGGAACTGTGGCCGCTCAACCCGGAACACTTCACACCCCTGGCCGGCCGCCGGGTCACGGTGGTGGAATCGAACGCCACCGGCCAGATGGCGGGGCTTTTATCCGGCCGCGCCGGGGTACCGGTGAGGCACAGTATCAACCGGTTCGACGGCCGGCCGCTTTCGGCCGGTTACATCATCGAACGGTTCAAGGAGGCGCGAGGCCATGACCGGTGACTTTCAACTGACCAGGGAGACGGCCTGGTGTCCGGGCTGCGGCAATTTCGCCATCCGGCAGGCCGTGGCGCAGGCCCTGTCCGCCTGCGGACTGCAGCCGCAGCAGGTAGTGCTGGTCTCGGGCATCGGGCAGGCGGCCAAGCTGCCCCATTACCTTAATACCAATGTCTTCAACGGCCTGCACGGGCGGGCCATACCGGCGGCCACCGCCATCCGTGCGGCCAACCACGAACTCACGGTCGTGGTGACCACCGGCGACGGCGACTGCTACGGGGAAGGGGGGAATCATCTCCTGCACGCCTTTCGGCGCAATCCCGACATCACCATCCTGGTTCACGACAACCAGGTCTACGGGTTGACCAAAGGGCAGGCTTCCCCTACCAGCGATTACGGCTTCGTTACCAGTCTGCAAAGGGCCGGTGTGAAGAACGAACCCTTGAACCCGCTGGCCCTGGCCGTGGCCATGGACGCCTCCTTCGCCGCCCGCGGCTTCGCCGGGGATCTGCCGGGGCTCACGGCCCTGGTCACGCAGGCCATCCGGCACAAGGGACTGTCCCTGGTGGATATTCTTCAGCCCTGCGTCAGCTTCAACAAGCTGAACACCTACGCCTGGTATGGCCAACGCGTTTACTACCCGGAACGGCACGACCCCGCCGACCGTGGGGCCGCCTTTCGCCTGGCTCTGGAATGGGGCGAACGGATCCCCCTGGGTGTCATCTACCGGAACGAAAAGCCCTTGTTTGAAGACCAGTTTGGCGCCCTGGCCGCCGGGCCGCTGGTTTCCCGTCCCCGTCCGGAACCTGTCCTTCTCGAAAAAGCCGTGGCCGCCTTTTATTGAGGATTCCGGCCTTTTGACGCGGGGCGACCCCGGTCACTTCCGCCGGAAGTCGGAAGGATTTGGTGACCCAAGCGGGGAATAGACCGTTAGAGGAAAACGGGCCGAAAGTCTCGGGGCTTGCTCTGGGGATGGATGGCCCAATATTTTGGAGAAAAGGACCGGTTGCCAGGGACCTGCTGGTCGATCCCCGACCCCCGGGTCGAGGCCTCGATCGTGCCCGTGGAAGCGCGGTAGCGCCACCAAAGCGGCCAAACCGGAGGCGATATTGATGTCACGCGTCGTAAGGACCCTTGTGAGCCTGCTCCTTCTGTTCGCGGCCGCCGGTCTGTACATGTGGGCCGTTCATACCTATAACGCCCGCCGTCTGGCGGCGATATCGTCCTCGATAGGGCTTTCGCCCGAGGAGAAGGTGGTCAAGGCCGCGGCCAGCCTGCAAGGGGTACTCTACGACTATTCGGGCGGCCGGCTCCCGTCCCTGGGCCTTCTGGTCTGCACCGACGTGCCGCGCCTGGCCTACCGGGCCGCCGGAATCGACCTCGACGAGTTGATGGCGGCGGACTACCGGCTCCATCCGAAGAGGTATGCCTTTTTCCCCGGCAACAATCCCTCCACCCGGTATTTCGCCCGGCGCGTGGTCAACCAAAAGGTGTTTTTCAGCGACACGGGACGGTTGATCAAGGACTGCGCCGCGCCCCAACCGGGAGACACTGTTTTCTACGGTGACTCGCACGTGAGCATGGTGCTGGCGGTTTATCCCGACCGCACCTGGGACGAGATCGAAGCGGCGCCGGCAACCGTTTGGGTGACCATCCACCGCCGCAAGGCGTGGCTTCCGCGGGACGTGGGACGCTTCGCCCATGGGGAGGGAGCCTGAGGGACCGGCTGACAGGGAAAGGAGGGGTCTGTGCGTGGCGGAAGCAAACGGCTGGAACGTGCGCAACGTCTATCTGTACCTGGTCTGCTTCACTACGCTGGTCATGGTCATCGCCGGTTCCGTGCGGGTGGTCATGACTGTGGTTGACATGGCTTATCCCCAGATCTATTACGGCCCCACCGCGATAACGCCGCCGCCGGACAGGAGCACCGGCCGGACCGCGACGGCGGACAGTGAGAGCCAACAGGAACTGGCCCGGCAGCGATTTGAAGCCCAAACCCGGCGTTCCAACGTAGTGGGCCTGTTGGACGGCCTGGCCTTGATCGGCGTCGCCCTGCCCGTCTACCTCTATCACTGGCGGAAGATCCAGCGGGCGCCGAGCGCGTAGCGTATCCCGGGAGAACAAAAGGCCTCCGGGCTGTTCCGGAGGCCTTGGTCACTGGCGGGAGTGGGTGGGAATCGAACCCACCACGGACGGGTTGGCCGCCCGACGACTGGTTTTGAAGACCAGGAGCACCACCAGGCACCATCCACCCCCATGATGGCCGGGGCCGGGTCACCACACCATTGTAGCAAATCCGCCGGGCCATGACAAGGGAATCAGGTATTGCCGCATAAAAGCATTATTGTATTATTAAGTATATTTATAAAATATATTACATCAACCACGTCATCCGGATCGGAAGCGGTGCAACTGGCGATGTTTTATCTGCGGTGGATCCATATATTTCGCCCAAGGCGGTACAATAATCTGCAAGCAGCCTTCTCTCCGGCAGGGGGAAATCAAGGTGAAAACAGCCATTATCGGGGCGGCTGGGTGTGGTAGCCGAGGTTTTCGAAAGGGACGAATCGGTGGGCTGGCCGTGCGGTGTCCCGGCCGCGCGCGCCATGATCCGGGGGTCGGACTACGCGTCCCTTGTGCAGCCTTTGCGGGAGCATGTCGAAAACATCCCGGCGTTCCGGAAGCCCTACGAGCGACTGGACAACGCCGGACTGGACCGGTTGGTACCAATTGTCGACAGGCCCGGCATCAAACACGCCGTGCACAACACCGGCATCGACTTCGCCGACCTTGTCGGCAGGCTGCTGCAAAAGTTCCAACAGTGAACCGCGACCTTTAGCGAGGCATTTTGAAGTCAAACCCCATCTAGGTGGGGGGGACGGTCAACTGTCGTTTGCATCCCTTTGGTGCCTATCGCTTTTCCTGATATAATGTTTAGGGCCCGTTAAAGGGATGAGTACCGGCCCCACGGCGACAAAGGCCGAACGCACGTGGTCCGGCCCTTCGTACTTTCGGGCAGGAGAAACTACTTTCATGCCGAATATTGTTGCCGTGGTTATGTAGACAAAAACCGGGCCGGGCAGCGGCCCGGGTGCGGGAGAAAGGGTATGGAGGACTTGGTGCGGAGCCTGTTCGCCTGTGTCCGGGAGGAGTTGGAAGCCGTAGAGGCCGAACTGGAAAGGGTGGTCAGGCTGCCCGATCCGTCGCTGACCGAGACCTCCAAGCATCTCCTGGCGGCCGGCGGCAAGAGGTTGAGGCCGGCCTTTTGCCTTCTGGCGGCCCGGTTCGGGCCGGGCGCGCCGGAGCGGGCGGTGCCGCTGGCGGCGTCCCTGGAACTGATCCACATGGCTTCCCTGGTGCATGATGACGTGGTGGACGAGGCCGAGATCAGGCGGGGGCGGCCCACGGTGCGGGCCCGCTGGGGGAACCGGGTCTCCACCCATCTGGGCGACTATCTTTTCGCCCAGTCCCTCATCCTCATATCCTCCTACGACGAACCGCTGGTGCAGCGCGTCCTGGCCGACACAAGCGTCAGGATGTGCCAGGGCGAGATCCACCAGATTGCCGGCGCCTTCGACGTCGACCAGGACTTCCGGGACTACCTGGGCCGCATCAACCGCAAGACGGCCTTGTTGATCGCCGCCAGTTGCCAGTTGGGAGGCCTGGTGGGCGGAGCGCCGCCCGCGGTGTGGCGGCGCCTGCGCTGTTACGGGCGCTACCTGGGCATGGCCTTCCAGGTGGTCGACGACATTCTGGACCTGGTGGCCGACCAGGGCCAACTGGGTAAGCCCGTGGGCAGCGACCTGGCCCAGGGCATCCTCACCCTGCCGGCCATCCGGGCCCTGGCCTGTTCACCGCAGGCGCCGCGCCTGCGCGCCCTCCTGGAAGGACGCCTGGCCGGGGAAGACGACCGCGCGGAAGCGGTCGACATAATCAAGGCTTGCGGGGCCGTGGAATACTCTTCAAGCCTGGCCTCCCGTTACGTGGCCAAGGCCAAGGAGCAGTTGGACCGTCTGCCCGGGACCGGGGTCAGGGCGGTCTTGTACCGTGTCGCCGACTTCGTCGCGGTGCGCCGGTACTGAAGGTTGTCCCGCGGCGACCGTTTTGGTATGATAGTGGGTGGGTCCGCGCGCGGGAGGCTTTCGGAATGGAACATTATCCGGTCTTGCTGGATCTGGCCGGGAAATCCTGCCTGGTCGTGGGCGGCGGCAAGGTGGCCGAAAGAAAGGCGGCTTCGCTCGTACAGGCCGGGGCCCGGGTGCTGGTGGTCAGCCCGGCGGTGACGCCGGGTCTTGCGTCTATGGCCGAAACCGGGGCGGTATCCTGGCAACGTCGGCCTTACGAGTCCACGGACCCGGAGGGGGCTTTCCTGGTGTTCGCGACCGCCGGCGACCGGCGGGTAAACGAGCGGGTGGCCTCGGACGCCCGCGCGCACGGTAGACCGGTCAACGTGGCCGACGATCCGGACCTTGGTGATTTCTTCGTGCCCGCCGCCCTGCGGCGGGGCCGTCTTACCGTCGCCGTTTCCACCGGGGGGGCCAGCCCGGCCCTGGCCGCGCGTATCCGGGACCGTCTGGCGGCTTTTTTCCCCGCCGGGTGGGGTCCTTTTCTGGATTTTCTCGCCGAGACACGCGAGCGGGTGTGCCGGGAGGTCGGCGACGCGCGAAAACGCCGCGGCCTGCTGCAGGAGATGGCCGGACCACGGGTGTGGGAAATGCTGGACCAGGGCGATTTTGCCGCGGCAAAGGAGCGTGTGGACCTTGTATATCGTGGTGGTGGGGGTTAACCACCGCTCGGCGCCGGTGGAGGTCCGGGAAGTCCTTTCCTTCTCCGACCGGCAGGTTGCCGAGCAACTGAAGGTCCTGACGGGCATGCCGCCGGTCACGGAGGCCCTGATCCTGTCCACCTGCAACCGGACCGAGGTGTACGCGTCCGTGACCGACCTGGGGCAGGGCCTGGCCGCGGTGCAGGAGTTCCTCTCCCGCCGTTCGGGTGTGGACCTCTTCCGGTTGCGAAACCACACGTACTCCCATACGCTGTACGAGGCCATCCGGCACCTGTTCCGCGTGGTCTGCGGCCTGGACTCCATGCTGCTGGGCGAGACCCAGGTGCTCGGGCAGGTGCGGGACGCCTACCGGGCGGCCCGCGAGGCCGGGACCACCGGCGTGGTTTTCAACACCCTGTTTCAGCAGGCCCTGGCGGTGAGCAAGCGGGTGCGGACCGAGACCGGCATCGACCAGCGGGCCGTGTCCGTCAGTTACGCGGCGGTCGAGATGGCCCGGGAGCATTTCGGCGACCTGGCCGGCCGGACGGTCCTGGTGGTGGGCGCCGGCAAGATGAGCGGCCTGGCGGCCCGCTACCTGGTGGAAAACGGCGTGGCGGGCGTCATCGTCTCCAACCGGTCCCACGACCGGGCGGTGGAACTGGCGCGGTGCTGCGCGGGCCGCGCGGTCCGCTTCGACGAACTGTACCGGTACCTGGCCGAGGCCGACATTGTCATCAGTTGTACGGCGGCCACCCACTACGTCATCCACGCCGGGGAGATGGAGCGGGTGCTGGCCGGACGCCGGCGGGAAATGCTGTTGATAGACCTGGCCGTGCCGCGGGACATCGAGCCGGCGGTAGGCCGCCTGCCGGGGGTTACCCTTTTCGATATCGACGACGTCAAGGACGTCGTGGACCTGAACCTGGAGGAGAGGCGCCGGCGGGCCGTGCGGGCCGAGGCCATCGTCGAAGAGGAATTGAACGACTTCATGCGCTGGCACGGCAGCCTCTTCGTGGTGCCCACCATCGCGGCCCTGAAGCAGCGGGGCGAGGCCATCCGGGCTTCGGAACTGCAAAAAGCCCTGAACCGGCTCGGTCCGCTCAGCGAACACGACCGCAAGGTGGTGGCGACCCTGGCCTCGACCATTGTCAACCGGTTGCTGCACGAACCGGTCACCCGCTTGAAGGAATACGCCCTGACCCCGCAGGGGCACCTCTATACCGAGACCCTGCAGAATCTGTTCGGCCTCGCCGTTGACGGGGAACGGTCGCGGACAATACCGGAGACCGGGGACTGAAGGAGAAGTTTCGTTGGGGTTATCGCTTAAGGTTGGCACCAGGCAGAGCGAACTGGCCAGGCGGCAGACCGCGCTGGTGGTGGAGGAACTGGGGCGTCTTTTCCCGGGGGTGGAATTCGCCACCGTCGGTATCCGTACCCTGGGCGACCGGGTGCAGGATGTGGCGCTGGCCAAGATCGGGGACCGGGGTCTCTTCACCAAAGAACTGGAACAGGCTCTTTACGGCGGGGAAATCGACCTGGCGGTGCACAGCCTGAAGGACCTGCCGGCGGACCTGCCGCCCGGGCTGGTACTGGCCGGCGTGACCAGGCGGGAATATCCGGGGGACGTTCTGATCACGCCCGGGGGCCTTTCCCTGGACGCTTTGCCGCCGGGAGCCCGGGTGGGTACCTCCAGCCTGCGCCGGCGGGCGCAGCTTTTGCACCACCGCCCGGACTTGCGGCTGGAATTGCTGCGGGGCAACGTGCCGACGCGTCTGGCCCGCCTGGAGGAGGGCGGGGTGGACGCGGTGGTGCTGGCCTTTGCCGGGCTGTTGCGCCTGGGACTGGCGGGCCGGCCCGGCGCCCTGATCCCCCTGGAGGTGTGTCTGCCGGCGCCCGGTCAGGGGGCCCTGGGCATCGAGGCGCGCGGGGATGACCGGCGGGTGCTGGAAATGGTGGCGGCTTTGGATCACCAGCCTTCCCGTCTGGCGGCCGAGGCCGAAAGGGCTCTTTTGCGCACCATGGAAGGCGGCTGCCAGGTGCCGGTGGGCGCTTTGGCCCGCGTGGAAGGGGATCGTCTGACCCTGGCCGGCGTGGTGGCGGCTTTAGACGGCTCCCGTTTGGTGAGGGACCAGATCGAAGGGCCGGCCGGAGAGCCCGGACAGTTGGGCGCGGACCTGGCCGGGCGGCTTCTGGCCATGGGCGGGGCCGGCATTTTGCGGGAGGTGCGCCAGACAAGTTGACAGCGGGCGTCGTTTACCTGGTGGGAGCGGGGCCGGGCGATCCAGGCCTCATTACGGTCAAGGGTCTGGAGGTCTTGAAACAAGCCGACGTGGTGGTCTACGACCGGCTGGCCGGCCGGGCGCTGCTCGCGGCGGCCCGTCCGGGAGCCGAGTTGATTGACGCCGGCAAGGGCCCCGACGAGCACAAGCTGAGTCAGAGGGCCATCAACGACGTGCTGGTGGAGAAAGCCCGGGCCGGCCACCGGGTGGTGCGCCTGAAGGGGGGCGACCCCTTCGTTTTCGGACGGGGCGGCGAGGAAGCGGAATACCTGGCCGACCACGGCGTTCCCTTCGAAGTGGTTTCAGGGGTCAGCGCGGCGGTGGCGGCGCCCGCCTACGCCGGTATCCCCGTCACCCACCGGCGCTATGCCTCCAGCCTGGTCATCGTCACCGGCAACGAGGACCCGGAAAAGGACGATACGGCGGTCGACTGGGACCACCTGGCCGCCGGGGGCGGGACCCTGGTCCTGCTGATGGGCATGGCCAACCTGGCCGGCATCTGCGAGCGGCTGATAGCGGCGGGACGCCGTCCCGGCACGCCGGTGGCCCTGGTCCGCTGGGGCACCTGCCCGGGGCAGCGGACCCTGGTGGGTACCCTGGATACCATCGCGGCCGAGGCCGTCCGGCGGGAATTCACCAACCCCGTGGTGGCCGTGGTGGGCGATGTGGTGAAGTTGCGGGAGAAGCTGGCCTGGCGGGAAGCCCAGCCGCTGTTCGGACGCCGGGTCCTGGTCACGCGGGCCCGGGAGGACGCCGGGCGCCTGGCGGACCTGGTGGGCGCCTTGGGCGGCGAGCCGTACGAATATCCGGCGATCGCCGTCGCGGCCATGCCCGATGCGGAGCCCCTTGCCCGGGCGGTGCGGGAGTTGCCCTCGTATCAATGGGTGGTCTTTACCAGCGCCAACGGGGTGCGTTTTTTCTGGGACCGCCTTTGGGCGTCGGGGGGAGACGCCCGCCGCTTCGGGGGCGTCCGGGTGGCGGCCATCGGCCCCCGGACGGCGGAAACCCTGCACCGTTTCGGGTTGCGGGCGGACCTGGTCCCGGACGAATACCGGGCCGAGGGCGTGCTGGCGGCCCTGCAGGAACGGGTGGCGCCGGGCGACCGGGTGCTGTGTCCGCGGGCGGAAAAGGCGCGGGAGGTTCTGACCGGGGGCCTGGCGGCGATGGGTGCGCAGGTGACGGAGGTCGCCGCCTACCGGACGGAGCCGGGAGGGGCGGATCCCCGGGAAGTGCGGGAAATGCTGGCGCGGGGCGATTTCGACGCCGTGACCTTCACCAGTTCCAGCACGGTGCACAACCTCCTGCAGGCCCTGGGGGATGGCGGAGCCGAACTCCTTGGCCGCACCGTCCGGGCCTGCATCGGCCCCGTGACCGCCGCCACCCTGGCCGGGTACGGCCTGGACAGTACCGTGACCGCGGCCCGTTACACCGTCGAAGGCCTGGTGGAGGCCCTCGCGGGTTACTATAAACCTGGGGACGGTGCGAAGACATGATCGGCATCACGAGGCTCCTGTGCGGCGGCGGCTTTGCCGGCGACGCCTTGCGCTACGAACGGGGCGCCGGGGAGGCTGTAGCCGGCGCCGGTCCGGGACGGGGCCCGGTGGTGGTGTGGAACGCCACCCGCCGCTGCAACCTGGCCTGCCGCCACTGTTACGCCGAAGCCATACCCACCTCCGCTGGGTCCCGGACGGGCGGGGAGGAGGAGTCCCCGGCCCGCCCCCGGGCGGGTTGGGGTGGGCAGGAGTTGACCACCGCCGAGGGTATGGCCCTTTTGGACGACCTGGCCGCTTTCCGGGTGCCCGTCTTGCTGCTTTCGGGGGGAGAACCGCTGTTGCGGCCGGACTTTTTCGACCTGGTGGATCGCGCCGGGGCCAAGGGCGTGCGGGTGACCGTTTCCACCAACGGCACCCTCATCGACCGGGCCACGGCCGGCCGCCTGAAAAAGGCCGGCGTCGGCTACGTCGGCATCAGCCTGGACGGCCTGGCCGCGGAAAACGATTTCTTCCGGGGGCGCCGGGGCGCTTTCGACGCCGCCGTGGCCGGGATCCGCCACTGCCGGGAAGCCGGCCAGAAGGTCGGTTTGCGGCTCACCCTGTCGCGTCACAACTTCCGGCAACTGCCGGAGATAATGAAACTGGTGGAGGAAGAGGACATTCCCCGGGTTTGCTTTTACCACCTGGTTTACACCGGCCGCGGCAAGTCGCTGCAGGGCGACGACCTGTCCCGTGAGGAAACCAGGGCCGCCGTCGACTCGATCATGGGGTGGGTGGAGGACATGGACAGACGGGGCCTGTCACGGGAAGTCCTCACCGTCGACAACCACGCCGACGCGGTCTACCTCTACCTGCGCGTGCGGGCGCGGGATCCGCTGGCGGCCGGGCGGGTATGGTCCCTGCTCCTGGCCAACGGCGGCAACCGGAGCGGTATGGCCATCGGGCAGGTGGACTGGGGCGGCGAGGTCCACCCGGACCAGTTTTCCGGCACCCATCCGCTGGGCAACGTGCGGGAGCGTCCCTTCAGCGACATCTGGACCGATGCTTCCCAGCCGCTGCTGTCCATGTTGCGGGACCGCCGGCAATATCTGAAAGGGCGCTGTGCCGCCTGCCGGTGGCTTTCCGTATGTAACGGCAACTTCCGGGCGCGGGCGGAGGCCGCGACCGGGGATTACTGGCAGGCCGACCCGGCCTGCTACCTGACGGACGAGGAAATCGGCCTTCCCGCGTAGGGAGGGCGGGATGAAAAAAGGGGGGACCATGAATGGGCTTTCCCGTGGTGCGGCCGCGGCGGCTGCGCTCCTCGGAGAACATCCGCCGCCTGGTGCGGGAGACGGTGCTGACGGTGAACGATTTTCTCTACCCTGTGTTCGTGATGCATGGGCGGGGGGAAAGCCGTCCGGTGGAGGCCATGCCGGGAGTGGCCAACTGGTCGGTCGACGTGTGCCTGCGGGAACTGGAAGAGGTGGTGGCCCTGGGTCTGCCCGGCATCCTGGTTTTCGGCCTGCCGGCCGCCAAGGACGAGTTGGGGCGCGAAGCCTACAGCGACGACGGCATCGTGCAGCGGGCGGTACGGGCGGTCAAGGAGCACTACCCGGAGTTGCTCGTGGTCACCGACGTCTGTCTGTGCGAGTACACCAGCCACGGCCATTGCGGCGTGGTGAAGGACGGCGCGGTGGACAACGACGCCACCCTGGAACTGATCGCCCGCACGGCGGTTTCCCATGCCGCGGCCGGGGCGGACGTGGTGGCGCCTTCGGACATGATGGACGGACGCGTCGGCGCGGTGCGTTCGGCCCTGGACGGGGCCGGCTTTTCCCATATACCGGTCATGGCCTACTCGGCCAAGTACGCTTCGGCCTTTTACGGTCCCTTCCGCGAAGCCGCCGGCAGCGCGCCGCAGTTCGGGGACCGGCGCGGCTACCAGATGGATCCGGCCAATGCCGACGAGGCCCTGCGGGAGGTGTGGCAGGACCTGGAGGAAGGGGCGGATATCGTCATGGTCAAGCCGGCCCTGGCCTACCTGGACGTCATTCGGCGGGTCAAGCAGGAAACCGGCCATCCCGTGGCTGCCTACAACGTGAGCGGCGAGTACGCGGCGGTCAAGGCGGCGGCCGGGCACGGGTGGCTCGACGAGCGCCGCACGGTTCTGGAGGTACTGACCGGCATCAAGAGGGCCGGGGCCGACATCGTCATCACCTATCATGCCCGGGAGGCGGCCCGCTGGTTGCGGGAGAGTTAGGACGAGGAGGTTGGCGCGGTGCTGGTATCCTGGAACACCACCAACGAGTGCAATCTCGCCTGCCGGCACTGTTACCGGGACGCCGGGGTGAAGCGGGAGGAGGAGCTGGATACCGCCGACGGGTTGGCCCTCATCGACGGGATCGCCGCGGCCGGTTTCCGGATCATGATTTTTTCCGGCGGCGAGCCGCTCCTGCGGGAGGACATCGTAACCCTGGTGCGGCACGCCCGCTCGCGCGGCCTGCTCCCCGTCTTCGGCTCCAACGGGACCCTCCTGACCGGGGAACTGGCCCGGCGGCTGAAGGAGGCCGGTGCCGCCGCCGTCGGTATCAGCCTGGATTCCCCGCACCGGCAAGAGCACGACGCTTTCCGGGGGATGCCGGGGGCCTGGCAGGGAGCGGTCGACGGTATGCGCGCCTGCCGGGAAGCCGGGCTGCCCTTCCAGGTGCACACCACGGCCATGCGCTGGAACGCGGACCAAATAACGGAGTTGACCGACTGGGCGCTTGCCGCCGGGGCCAAGGCCCACCATGTCTTTTTCCTGGTACCCACCGGCCGGGGTCTGTCCATGGAAAACGAAAGCCTGCCGCCGGACCGTTATGAGCGGCTCTTGCGCCAATTGATGGAGCAATCGACAAAGGTGCCGATCGAGATAAAGCCCACCTGCGCCCCCCAGTTCGTGCGCATAGCCCGGCAGATGGGGATCGCCACCAGGTTCGGGCGGGGCTGTCTGGCCGGACTATCGTACTGCATCATCAGTCCGGTGGGTGTTGTTCAGGCCTGCGCCTATCTGGACGTGCCGGCGGGGGGCCTGCGCGAGCAGCCTTTCGAACGGATCTGGCGGGAAAGCCCCTTGTTCGCCGCTTTAAGGACCAAGGCCTACGGGGGACGTTGCGCCGCCTGCTCCTTCAACGATCTCTGCGGCGGTTGCCGGGCCCGCGCCTATTATCTGACCGGCGATTACATGGGCGGGGACGAATGGTGCCTTTACGGGCAGGGGTCGGCCGCCCGTGGATGACCTGGACCGCCGTCTGCTCAACCTGGTGCAGGACCGCCTCCCGCTGGTGAAAGAACCCTACCGGGCCCTGGCCGGGATTCTGGGGGTGGGCGAAGGGGAAGTCATCGCGCGGCTGCGGCGGTTTCTGGAGCGGGGCGTGATCCGTCGCCTGGGGGCCATCTTCGATTCGCGGCCCCTGGGGTACCACGGCGTGCTCTGCGCCCTGAAAGTGCCCCCGGACCGGGTGGAGGAAGTGGCGGCGCATGTCAACTCCTTTGCCGGGGTGACCCACAACTACCTGCGCGAACACGAATACAACATGTGGTTCACCCTGCTGGCGCCTTCCCCGGCCGTTTTGGCGGCCCAGGTCCGGGAGATCCGTGAACGGACCGGGATGACCGACATGCTGGTGCTACCGGCGAAGCGGGTCTTCAAGATCAAGGTCAATTTCGAACTGGGCGGGGTCTGAGCATTGTTAAGCGAACTGGGGAAAAGGGTGGTCCGGGAACTGCAGGAAGGACTGCCGCTGGTCTCCCGGCCGTTTGCCGAACTGGCGGCCCGGGTGGGCGTCAGCGAGGACCGCTTCCTGGAGGAAGTCGCCGCGCTCAAGGCGTCGGGGATGATCCGCCGCTTCGGAGCGGCCGTGCGTCACCAGGACCTGGGCTTCGTGCACAACGCCATGGTGGTTTGGCGGGTGCCGCCCGGGCGGGTGGAAGAGGTGGGCCGCACCCTGGCCGGTTTCAAGGAAGTAAGCCACTGTTACGAGCGGGCTACCGCCCCGGGGTGGCCCTACAACCTTTTCACCATGCTGCACGGCACGGACCGGGCCTGGTGCCGGGAGACGGCCGCGCGTCTGGCCGCGGCGTGCGGCGTGGACGATTACCTCGTCCTGTTCAGCACGGCCGAACTGAAGAAGAGCAGCATGAAGTACTTTCTCGAGGACGGGGACGATTGAAGCCGGTCTTCTCCGTTATCCCTCGGCAGGAGGCTTTTTCATGAACAGGGACAGATCCGGCGACCTGTACCGGGAGGCCCTCCGGTACCTGCCCGGCGGCGTGAACAGCCCGGTGCGGTCCTTTGCCGCCGTGGGCGGCAATCCCCTCTTCGTCGAGCGGGCCGCGGGGGCCATGCTGGTCGACGCCGACGGCAACGAGTATATCGACTACGTCATGTCCTGGGGTCCCCTCATCCTGGGCCACGGCCATCCCGCGGTCCGGGAAGCCCTCCTGGCCGCCCTGGAGCGGGGCTGGACGTACGGGGCGCCCACGGCGCGGGAAACCGAACTGGCCCGCATGATCAACCAGGCCATGCCGGCCCTGGAAATGGTGCGTCTGGTCAACTCGGGCACCGAGGCCACCATGAGCGCCCTGCGTCTGGCGCGGGCTTTCACCGGGCGGGACCGGATTCTCAAATTCGAGGGCTGCTACCACGGGCACGTCGACAGCCTGCTCATCGGGGCCGGGTCCGGGGCCCTCACCCTGGGGGTGCCCACCAGCCCCGGCGTGACGGCGGGTGTGGCGGCGGACACCCTGGTCGGCCGGTACAACGACCTGGAACTGACGACGGAAATGTTCCGGCGCTGGGGCGAACAGATCGCGGCGGTCATCGTCGAACCGGTGGCCGGGAACATGGGGGTGGTGGCGCCCGAACCCGGCTTTCTGCCCGGCCTGCGCCGCCTTACCGAAGAGTATGGGGCCCTGTTGGTTTTCGACGAGGTCATAACCGGGTTCCGGCTCGCCCGGGGCGGCGCGCAGGAACGGTTCGGTATCACCCCCGACCTGACCTGCCTGGGCAAGATCATCGGCGGCGGCCTGCCCGTGGGCGCCTACGGGGGGAGAAGGGACATCATGTCCCGCGTGGCCCCCGCCGGTCCGGTATACCAGGCGGGCACCCTGTCCGGCAATCCCCTGGCCGTAGCGGCGGGGATCGCCACGCTGTCGCTCACCGCCGAACCGGGTTTCTACCGGCGCCTGGAGGAGAGGACGGCGGTACTGGCGGCGGGGCTGCGTGCCCTGGCGGCCCAAAACGGGGTTTCCGTCACGGTAAACCAGGTGGGTTCCCTGCTGACCGTTTTTTTCACGGAAGGGCCGGTCACCGGCTACGCCGAGGCCCGCCGGGCCGATACGGCGCGCTACGCCGCCTTTTTCCGCGGCCTCCTGGCGCAAGGGGTCTACTTCCCCCCGGCCCAGTTCGAGGCGGCTTTCCTTTCGATCCGCCACGACGACGAACTGATGCAAAAAACCCTGACCGCCGCCGCGGCGGTATTTTCCAGCCTGGGGCGGGGGTGACCCGGCGGCAGGAAGGTTCTAACCGTAACGAGAATAGAGGGACGAAAAAGGGGGGTGGCCGGTTTGGACTGGGGGACCGTGGGCCTCTTGGCGGCGGCGGCGCTGGCGGCCAACCTGCCTCTGGGCTTCTGGCGGGCCGGTTTGCGCAAATTCTCCCCGGCCTGGTTCGTGGCCGTGCATCTGTCCGTCCCCTTTATCATTCTCCTCCGCGTGCTCCTGGGGGTCAGCGCCTGGTTCATTCCCCTGACCCTGGGAATGGCGGTGGCCGGGCAAATAGGGGGCGGGCGCCTGCGGACCGGTTGGAAAACCGGGCCGGCCGGTCATTGACAGGGCCCGGCTTTACGGGTAGTATAAAAGAATAAAATGTGAACTTGTGAATTGCGTAACTTGACCGGGACCGAGCGGACCCAGACGACAAATGGTTGTTGGGCATCCGGTCCCCGGCCCGGGTTAGGATGGAAACAATCCAGGGTGTCCGGACGTGGGGAGGTATTTGGTTGAAGACCGTGAAGGTACCGGAGGCCACCGTTACCAGGCTGTCGGTGTATTCCCGCTTTCTCAACCACCTCGATCAGGACGGGGTGGTAACCGTATCCTCGGGCGAGATCGCCGAAGGGGTGGGGGTGAGCCCGGCCCAGGTGCGCAAGGACCTGGCTTACTTCGGTGAATTCGGTACCCGCGGCGTGGGTTACAACGTCAAGGACCTCATGCGCTACACCATGCGCATTCTCGGTCTGGACAAGAAGTGGCCCATGGTCATGGTCGGGGCGGGCAAACTGGGCTACGCCCTGAGCACCTACAAGGGGTTCAATGACCGCGGTTTCACCATCGTCGGCGTGTTTGACAACGATTTGACCAAAATCGGTAAGAAGATCGAGCACCTGGACGTCCATCCGATCGAAAAACTGCCGGAGATAGTGAAGAAGCACGGGGTATGCATCGGGATCATCGCCGTTCCCGCCTCCTCGGCCCAGGATGTGGCCGACCTGATGGTTCAAAACGGCCTGCAGGCCATTTTGAACTTTGCGCCGGTGTCCCTGAACGTGCCGGAACACATCATCCTGCGCAACGTCGACCTGTCGGTACGCCTGGAAATACTGACCTTCAACCTGTGCTACCGTCCTTCCACGCCGTTTTGAGGGGGGAGTCGTTTGACCCGGATCGCGACCCTGCCGGTGCAGACGAGTGGCAAATGCGAATTCCGGGAGATAACGGACGAGATCCGGCGGGCGGTCCGGGCCAGCCGGGTGGACGACGGCGTCTGCTACGTGTTTGTGCCGCATACCACGGCCGGTGTTACCGTCAACGAGCACGCCGATCCGTCGGTCATGCGGGACGTTCTGGCCCGTTTGGCCGTTCTGGCGCCGGAGGACGGGCCCTATACCCACGGGGAGGGTAACGCCGCCGCCCACATCAAGGCTTCCCTGACCGGCAGCCATGTGGTCCTCCTGGTGCGGGGCGGGGAACCGCTTCTCGGTACCTGGCAGGGCGTGTTCCTGGGCGAATTCGACGGACCGCGCCACCGCAAGGTCCTGGTCAAGGTGGTGCCGGACGGGCCGGCGGCGTCCGCTGCCGAGGCGTAGCGTTGGCGGCAGGGGAGGGGAACGCCCCGGTGGGGGCGTTTTTTTACCGGACACGGTAAACGGATGCCGCGGTCGGCCCGCATGCCGAGTCCGGCTTTTACCGCCCGGTTGTGGCCGCGGGCGACGCCCTGCGCGCGCTGCCGGCCGTTGTGGTGGCCGGCAGCCACGAGTTTCACGGCCGTCCCCTCGGCGAGACCACCTTGGACGCCTGCCGGCGGGCCGCCGCCGGTTTCCCCCGTGTTCGATTCCTGCCGGATGGGGCGGACCAGGATTCCCTGCAATCCGTTCGGGTGCCGGGGGCGCGGGGAGAACCGGGCTTTCGATTCCGCGGCGGTGGTGGGGGTTCGACAGACGGAGGAATGCTCCTTGGAATGAGGCTGCGGAGGCGGCCCCGGCGACGGGGAACGAAAACTGCAGGGAATGGTGACGGATGCTGACCGAACTGCCCTTTGGTCTCCCCGGAAGGATATTCCGGAGCCCGATGCCCTGGGGTGCTTGTGATCCGCACGGCCGGGTCTTCGGTGAGTTTGGCGGTCACCAGGTCGGCGTGGTGGTCGTGCTGGCCGGCGATGACGAGTGCCGGCGAAAGGCGGGCCGGAATCTCAGGGAGTTTTACCGGCAACAAGGCTTGGAAGTGGTATACCTGCCCGTTGCCGATTTCGGGGTGCCCCCTTCGCGTGAAGCAATGAAGGACGCCGTCCGGACGGTTACGGGGTACGCCCGCCAGGGGCGGAACGTGGTGGTCCATTGTTCGGCGGGTATTGGGCGGACCGGTCTCTTTCTGGCCGGCATGGCCAAGGACGTTTTGGCCAAGTCCGCATCGGAAGCATTGGCATTCGTGCGCCAATACATCCCTTGCGCGGTTGAGACCGACGAGCAAATCCGGTTTTTGGAAGAATACTGAGTGGTCGTGATGGCCCGGGTTTTTTGGCCCTTGACACCCGGCCCCGGCGGCGGTAGAATAACCGTAGGATTATCCCCCCGCCTTCACGGGGTGCGGTAAGGCGGGTTCAATTAACCCCCTGTGGTCACGTGACTATGGGAAAATTTATTCCAAAGGGTTGGGTACGTCCCAACCCTTTGGTTTTAGATCCAACAATCTTTCATGAATTCCTCGTTCAATTCGAGTATCCTGTCGGCAACTGTTCTCAGATGAAAACAACGTTGATTGGGGAAAACCGCCAATTCTACGTGCTTGGCCATGTCCTTTACCTCTTGAACTACCTGGGAAAAATCGGCGTCACCGCTTATTAATATAGCCACATCATATTGATTCTTATAGGCCTTTGTTAAAATATCCACAGCAAGTTTTACATCAATACCTTTTTCTATTGTTCTTCCATCCAACCTCCTTTGCAATCTTCCCAATCTTAGCTCAAGATCATCTGTCTTTCGCAATATGGCAAAAAATTTGGCCTGTTCACGATAAGAAGCCGGGTTGCTGTACTGATCTACCGGGCAATTATAATAATAGGTTCTGACTAATTCTCTGTTATCTCCGGTAAGTTTGAGGGAAAAGGCCCTGAAATCGAGGCTGGCCTTGCCGAAACTGCTCATCAGGTTGTGGTACATATTACTTCCGTCAATAAAGATCATTACGCGTTTCATATAACTACCTCCTGTAAACCCTCCGCCTTCTGAAGTTTATTCGGCGCACCGCGCAAAAACCCTTCTTCAGCCTTTCCAGTAATGTCCGTATTCTTCCGCCGCCCGGTACAGGGCCAGCACCATTTCCGGAGCCGCCTCGTCCCCCAGGCAGCCGGCCGCGGTGGCGAAGATGTAGCCGCCGCCCGGCGCGGCCACCCGCAACAATTCACTCACCCCCTCCGCTATCCGGTCCTGGTCCCCGAACAGCCAACCCGGGTCGACATTGCCCCAAAGGCACAGCCGTTGGCCGTACTTCTGCTTTATCGCCGCCAGGTCCATGCCCGCGCCGGGTTCCAGGCCGTGCAGGCCGGCAAAACCGGCCGTGGCCAGCTCCGGCAAAATGGCCGCCAGGTTTCCGTCGGCGTGGAAGAAGACGGGCACCCCGAAAAGGCGCTTCACCTGGTCCCGCCACAGGGGCAGGAAGATCCGCCGCAAAACCGAGGGATTCACGAAGGTTCCCCGGTTGTAGGCGACATCGTCGGCGACGATTACGCCGTGGGCTCCGGCCTGCAGACAGGCGCGGGCCTTTTGCAGGCCGCGTTCGGCCGCCCCGGCGGCCCGGGCGGCGATCTGTTCCTCCTGTTTGGCCAGGGCGGCCAGGAATTCCAGGAAACCCATCGAATTGGCCATGGTCTCGAAGGGGCCGTCGACGAGGGCGAAGACGAAGAGATCCGTCTCCCGCCGCCACCGGCGGCAGAGCGACGGCCCGTCGGGATCGACCGGTACGGCCACCAGGTCCATGCCCAGCATCTCGCGCGCCGCCGCCTCGTCCTCCCATCCAGGGGGGCCGGGCCGGCCCAGGAGGGCACTGATCAAACCGGGACCCAGCGACCATTCGCCCTTGGGCACCCGGTCGGCCTCCCGGTGGCGGATGGCCCGATACACTCTTTCCGCCCGCGTCAAACGTCTCACCCGTCCTATACTCTACCAGATCGGGCCTATGTTTGGCAACGGGCGGGTACGTTCCGGGCCCGGGTATAGCGCCGCCCCTTGGCGGAGATGATCTTTAGGCAGGGAAAGGATTTGAAGGCTTCCATCCTCTTGGGAAACGGAGTGGTCCGTACGGAACGGATCAGCGTGCGTCAACTCGGTGCCGTGGTGCTGGTTTTTCTCGTGGCCGGCTTTGACCTTTTCGAACCGCGGATCACGGCCGCCCAGGCCGGCCCCGGCGCCTTCTGGTCGCTAATCCTGGCCTTCGGGGTCGCCCTGCTCATGACGGCCGTGCTCCTGGAACTGGGCCTGCGTTTCGGGCCGGCGGACGTCGTCCGGTACGCCCGGTCCCTGTTCGGCCCGTACCTGGGGCAGGCGGCGGGGCTACTGTACCTGTTGGTCATCCTTTTCGGCGGTACGGCCCGTCCGGTCTTCGAGGCCGGGGTGGTCGGACGGACGGCGTTCGGCTGGTCGCCGCCGGTGGTTCTGGCCGTCCTTTTCCTGGCCGTGGCGGTGGCGGGTTACGTGGCCCGGCGGGGGCTGTTCGCCGTGGCGCGCCTGGCCGAGTATGGCGCCGTGGTGGCTGTTCTGCTGGTTCTCATCGTCGGCGTGAGTGTCCTGCCCAAGGTAAACTGGGCCAATTACAGCCCCGTACCGTTGCATGGCTGGGCGCCCGTTTGGCGGGGAGCCGGCACTTTTCTGACCCGTTTCTCCCTCGCCTATATCCTGCTCTTCTTCCTGCCGCGCACCGAGAACGCCGCCGGTGCCCGCGGACCGACCTTCGCCACCGTCGGCCTGGTCGCCGTCCTGCTGGGGGCCGGAATCCTGGCCATCGGCATCCACGGGGCTCCGGTGGTGGCGGCGACCTTCCTGCCCGCCTGGCAGTTGGTTCGGGACAGCGTGTTCGGCCGCGCGGCCTGGCTGGCGGATGTGGCGGGGGGCTTGTGGATTCTCGGCCTGGTGTTGCAGGCCGCGATCGGCTACTGGCTCGTGACCGTGACCCTGGCCGAAACCATGGAACGGGATTTTCGCCGTCTGATCGTGCCCGTGGGGAGCGGCACCCTGGTGTTGGCCGTGCTGCTTTGGAGCAACATCGGTCAGTCGTTCATCGTATTGGCCCAGTACTTCCGTTTGCTGGCCTATCTGGCCGGTATGGCCATGCCGGCGCTGCTGCTCCTCCTGGCCGCCTGGCAGCCGGGGCCCCGCGCCGGCGAGGAGAACCCGTAGGTAAGGCTTCCCGCCGTCCTCCCGGGAAATATCGTTTACCCGTTGACGGAGAAATCACAAGAAGCTAAAGCTTGGGCCAAAAACGGTCGAAATAGAAGTGCGGCGACTCCTTCGAACGGACCAGATACAGGTATACTTAGAGGAAACAGGAATGACATTACGCTGTAAGACGATTATTGCCATTGCCGTAACGTTTATCATTCTGTTTGCCGTTATGTACATAACCTCGAAAGTTATCCTGATGAACAGTTTTGCCAATCTTGAGAAAAACAGTACCATACATGAGGTCAGTCAAGAGTCCAGCGCCTTGTCCGACGAGCTTTCCGCCCTGAATGCCAATGCCGCCGACTGGTCCGATTGGGACGACACTTATAATTTCATTGCCAACGACAACAGCGACTACATAAAGGCCAATCTTGTCGACTCCACTTTCACCACTTTGGACATCAACGTCCTCTTGTTTGTAAACGCCTCCGGACACATCGTGTGGAGCGGGGCTTACGATCTGAAGAAGAATACGGACGCCTCCGTACCGGCCAGCCTGTTGCAACACGTCACGCCGGGCGACCTGCTGCCGCCCGTGGCCGCGCCGGGCAGCCTGACTGGTATCCTCGTTCTTCCCGACGGACCCATGCTCGTGGTCTGCCGCTCCATTCTGACCAGCGAGGAAAAAGGCCCCAGCCGGGGCACACTCATCATGGGGAGGTATCTGGACCCCGCCCAGGTGAGCGCCCTGGCCAAGACAACGCACCTGCCGCTTGAGTTGGAACGTTGGGACGACGCCGGGCTGCCGGACGACTTCCGGGCCGCGCGCTCGCACCTGGCGCCCGAATCGCCGGTCTTTTTCCGGCCGCTTTCGGAGAACACCGCCGCCGGGTACGCGCTCGTCCGGGACATTTACGGTAAGCCCGCCCTGATCCTGAGGGTCGCCGTTCCCAGGGACATTTACGGGCAGGGCCGGCGTGCCGTGAACTACTTCTTCGTGTGGCTGGTCGCCATCGGGCTCTGTTTTATCGCCGTGAGCCTGCTGATCCTGGAAAAAGCCATTCTGGCCCGGTTGACCCGCCTCAGCCGCGGCGTGACCAAAATCGGGGCCGGCGGCGATTTCAGCACGCGGCTGCCGGTGACCGGCCCGGACGAATTCTCCCGTCTGGCCGCCTCGATCAACGGCATGCTGGGAGCCCTGGAGGAATCCCAGCGCGAGCGCCGGAAGTCCGAAGAACTGTTCAGGGAGATGGCCGATCACTCGCCGGTGGCCATCTTCATTTATCAGGACGGCCGGATCCGGTACGGCAACAAGAGGTTTCGGGGGAACACGGGTTATACCGACGAAGAATTGAGCCGGGTCGATCCCCTGGACCTGACCTTTCCCGCGGATAGAAAGTCTGTCGTCGAAAACGTTCGCATGATGCTGGAAGGTAAGAGCGGCAGGGCCTATGAACACCGGATGATTACAAAAAACGGGCAGGTGCGGTGGATCATCCAGACCGCCGCCGGCATCCGGCTGGATGAGAGACGGGCCATCCTCGGCAGCTTCATCGATATTACCGAGCGCAAGGAAATGGAGGAGGAACTGAAGTACCTCAGCATCCACGATCCCCTGACCGGCCTGTACAACCGGTTCCACTTCGAGAGGGAGATGCGCCGGGTCGAGGAAGAGGCATGCCGTCCGGTCAGCATCGTGGTATGTGATGTCGACGGACTGAAACTGGTCAACGAGACGCTGGGACACGAGCGGGGGGACGCCCTGCTGAAAGCGGCGGGGGACCTGGTCGCCGGCTCTTTTCGGGACCGCGGGGTGGTGGCCCGGATCGGCGGGGACGAATTCGCCGTCCTCCTTCCCGGTTGGCCGGCGGAGCAGACGGACGAGGCCTGTCACCGTCTGCGGGAAAGCGTGACCGCATACAACGCCGGCCGGCCGGGACTTTCCCTGACCCTGTCGGTCGGCGTCGCCACCGGGGACGGGGAGGCCGTCACCAGCCTTTTGCGGGCCGCGGACAACAACATGCAGAGGGAGAAGCTGTTCAGCAGCCAGAGCACCCGGAGCGCCATCGTGCAGATCCTGATGAAGGCTCTGGAGGCCAGGGACTTCATCACCGAGGGCCATGCCGAGCGGCTGCAGGATCTGACCGCCGCCCTGGCCCGGGCGGTGGGTCTGCCCGAACACGACATAACGGCACTGCGGCTCCTGGCCCAGTTTCACGATCTGGGGAAAGTCGGCATCCCGGACCGGATCTTATTCAAACCCGGCCGTCTTACCCCGGAAGAAACCGTCCAAATGCAGGAACACAGCAGGATCGGCCACCGCATCGCCCGGGCCGCGCCGGAGTTGGCCACCATCGCCGACTGGATCCTCAAGCACCACGAGCGTTGGGACGGGGCGGGCTATCCCCTGGGGATCGCCGGTGAGGACATCCCCGTGCCCTGCCGCATCCTGGCCATTGCCGACGCCTTCGACGCCATGACCAGCGACCGTCCCTACCGCAAGGCCATGGACCGGCCCCGGGCCCTGGCGGAACTGGAGCGCTGGGCGGGAAGGCAGTTCGATCCCGGCCTGGTCCCGGTTTTCGTCCGCCTGGTGACCGGTGCGGTCTGAAGGTCAGCGGCTCTTGCGCATTCGCAGGGACTTTGGCGTTACCTCCAACAGTTCGTCGTCGGCGATGAACTCCAGGCATTGCTCCAGGTTCATGGACCGGTAAGGGGTCAGTTTGACAGCCAGGTCGGCGGTGGAACTGCGCATGTTGGTCAGCTGCTTGCGTTTGCAGACGTTGATGGGCAGGTCGTCGGGGCGGGAGTGTTCTCCCACCACCTGGCCCCGGTATACGGCCACGCCGGGACCGACGAAGAGATCGCCTCTTTCCTGGGCGTTTTCCAGACCGTAGGCGGTGGTGGTCCCGGTTTCGAAGGCTACCATCGAGCCCCGGGTGCGGGTCTGGATCTCCCCCTTGAAGGGGGCGTAGTGGTGGAAGGAATGATGCATGACGCCCAAACCCTTGGTGTCGGTGAGGAACTCGGAACGGAATCCGAACAGCCCCCGGGTTGGAATGTGGAATTCCAACCTGACCAGGCCGTCGCCCTTTTGAATCATGTTGACCAACTCGCTCTTGCGGGGTCCCAGACGGTCCATCACCACCCCCACGAATTCCTCCGGTATTTCCACGTGCAACTGTTCCACCGGCTCGCATCTTTCGCCGTCGACCTCGCGTTCGATCACCCGCGGCCGCGATATCTCAAATTCGTAGCCTTCCCGCCGCATGGTCTCGATGAGGATGGAAAGGTGCAACTCGCCGCGGCCGGCCACCAGGAAACTATCCGGGGAGTCGGTGGCCTCCACCCGCAGGCTGACGTTGGATTCCACCTCCCGCAGGAGCCTTTCGCCCAGTTTGCGGGAAGTCACGTACTCTCCTTCCCGTCCGGCGAAGGGGCTTTTGTTGACGCGGAAGGTAACCGCCACCGTGGGCTCGTCGATGGTGGCGAAGGTCAGCGGCCGGGGATCGTCCGGATCGGTGACCGTGTCGCCGACGTTGATGTCGGCGAGCCCGGCGACCACCACGATTTCGCCGGCCGCCGCCTCTTCCACCGGTTCCTTGCGCAGGCCGTTGAACACGAAAAGACCGGAGAGTTTTTGCCGGCGCGGCGACCCGTCGCCGCCGACCACCATGACCTCCTGCCGCGCCGTCAACCGGCCGTTATGGATGCGGCCGACGGCCTGGCGGCCCACGTAGGGGTCGTAATCGATCATGCTGACCCCCAGTTGGAGGGGAGCCGCGCTATTCCCGGCCGGCGGCGGTATCTTCCTGACGATCATCTCCAAAAGGGGTTGCAGGTCGGTGCCGGAGGCCGCGGGGTCCGTCACGGCCGTTCCCGCCCGCGCGTTGGTATACATCACGGGGAAGTCCAGTTGTTCGTCGTCGGCGCCCAGGTCGATGAAGAGTTCCCCGATTTCGTTCAGAACCTGCTGGGGTCGGGCGTTGAGCCGGTCGATCTTGTTGATGACCACGATGGGGTAAAGCCTGGCCTCCAGGGCCTTGCGCAGGACGAAACGGGTCTGGGGCATGGGGCCGTCGACCGCGTCCACCAGGAGCAGCACCCCGTCCACCATCATGACGATGCGTTCCACCTCGCCCCCGAAGTCGGCGTGCCCCGGGGTGTCCACGATGTTCAACCGGTGGCCCCGGTAAAAGATGGCCGTGTTCTTGGCCATGATGGTGATGCCGCGTTCGCGTTCCAGATCGCCGCGGTCCAGGACCCTCTCCTCGACGACCTGCTTTTCATGGAAGATGCCGCTTTGCCGGAGCATGGCGTCGACCAGGGTGGTCTTGCCGTGGTCGATATGGGCGATGATGGCCAGGTTGCGGATCATATCCTTGTCCATACGGTGGAAGTCCCTTTCCTTCCGCCCCGACCCGCCGCCGGCGGTTCGGGATCCCTTCTTTGAAGCACGCTCGAGCGGGCCGGGCAATATTATAGCACCCGGCGCCTTCCTTGACCAGCCGGAAGCGGCGGGATGCCGGCGGCCTGGCGCACGGGGGGCGTCAGGACCTCCCGGTCAGGTAGGTGCCGGCCAGGACGGTCAGGCCGCCGATGACGACGAACAGCCCCGGCGGTTGGTGGTAATAAATGGCGGCCATACCCGCGGTCAGCACCGGTATGAGGTAGATGTAGGCGGCGGCGGTAACCGCGCGCACCCTGGTGAGGGCCAGGTTCCAGGCGAGATAGGCCAATGCCGAGGCGGCCAGGCCGAGGTAGAGGATGTTCAGCCAGCCGGAAAGAGTCACCGCGTGGAAGTCGAAAGGCATCTCCGCCAGAGCCAGCGGCAGCAGGAACAGGGTTCCGGTCAGGGTGCTCCAGGCCAGTACCGTGGGGGCCGGATAACGCGCCAGGAGGCTTTTGGCGAGGATGCTGTACACGGCCCAGGCCGCCCCGGTCAGCATGACCAGAACGTCCCCGTAAATCCGCAGGGGATTCAGGGCGACTCCCGAAAAGGTGCCGGCCGTGACCACCAGGACCGAACCGGCCAGGGCGATGACGATGCCTGCGGCCTGGACCCCGGCGATTCTCTCCCTCAGCAGTAACCAGGCGCCCAAGGCGAGAAATACCGGCGCCATGGAAGCCATGATGGCGGCGTCCGTGGACCCGGCCCAGCGCAGGCCCTGGTTTTGCAGGAAGTTGTACAGAGTGACCCCGGTCAGACCGCAGGCGCAAAGGCGCCATTGGTCCCGCCGCCCGATGGCCACGGGGCTCCGCAGGTAGGGCGAGAGGGCGGCGCCGGCCAGCAGGAAGCGCAGGAAGGCGATGGTATTGGGCGGAAACTGCAGCAAAACGACCTTGATGTTGATGAAGGTGCTGGCCCAGATGGCCACGGCGCCGAACAGACCCAGGTGATAGGCTGCCGTGGTTCCCTTTCCGGGCGGGTGCCACTTGGGAGAGGTGACGGGCTGCGCTTCGGGCACGCTGACGATCAGGCTCCTTCCCGGCCGAATGGGTTGCACTTCTCCACGCGGGCGTGCGTTTCCTCTTTTCCGGAGGCCGCCGCCTTTCCTCCGGGCACTTCACCTTCGGCGGCGAGCCGCCATATCATAGAGCCGGGTAAGCTATCTTTTCGCAGCCATTTTCGCCGCCTGGACAGGAAGGGGAGAATTCTGATGCCGCAAAAAACCCACGTCCACATTGTGGCCAGGAAGACGTCTTCGGACCTGGGGCACCTGCATTTCTTCTCCGGTTTCACCACCCCCGCCGCCGGGGAGGACCTGGCCCACACCCACCGCTTCCAGGTCGCGGCCGCCGCCTACGATGGGCACGACCACGCCATAGACGTGGAAACGGAGCCGGGAACAAAGACCGGGACCGGACACGTGCACCTGGTGCGCGGTGTGACGGACACCGGCGGCCCGACGCCCCATACCCACCGCTTCCACGATCTCACCGGGCCGTCCCTGCCCGTCAGGTGAAACCTGGTCGCTGTCCGCGGCCCCTTTGCCCTTGGACGGGGAAAGCACCGGGCCAAGCATGGGTCCGGGAGCGGGTGGGAACAATAGTGCAAAAAAGTGGTGGGAAGATGCGGGCCATATGGAAGGGTGCCGTGAGTTTCGGCCTGGTCTATGTGCCGGTGAAACTTTATGCCGCTACCGAATCCAGGGATATAAAGTTCAACTATCTGCATGAAAAGTGCAAAACTCCCATTGAATACCGGCGTTGGTGTCCCAGTTGCGAGACCGAGGTGCCCATGGAGGAGATAGTGCGGGGCTACGAGTATGAAAAAGGCAGATACGTTGTTATCCAGGACGATGATTTCGAGAAGGCGGGGCCCAGGAGCGGCCGGAATATAGAAATCCTCGATTTCGTGAACCTGACCGATATCGACCCGATCTATTACGACAAGGCCTATTATCTGGCTCCCGGCGACGGGGGCGCCAAGGTTTACGAATTGCTCCGGCGGGCCATGTTCGATGCGGGCCGGGTGGCGGTATCGAGGGTGGTGATCAGAAGCCGCCAAGCCCTGGCGGCGATAAGGGCCGGCGCCGGGAGCCTGGTTATGAGCACCATGCATTATCCGGCGGAAATAAGAGAGGCGGACAGCCTGCCGGAGATGAACTACCGGGTCGTCCTGCACGACAACGAAGTGAAGATGGCGGTCAACCTGATCGACAGCCTTGCCGCCGATTTCCGTCCCGAAAAATACAACGACACCTACCGGGAACATCTCATGGAAACGATCCAGGCCAGGATAGCGGGGGAGGCGGTGGAAGTCCCGCCCCAACCGGACACCGGCCGGGTGGTCGATCTCATGGAAGCGTTGAAGGCCAGCATCGAGCTGGCCAAGGAAGAACGCCACAAGGGCCAGGCCAAAACGGGGAAAACGGCCGCCCGGCGCAAGACTTCCTGAGGCAGGGGACCGGCATGGACCGACTGCCGCTGTTGGCCCCGATGCTGGCTGAAACCGCCGCCCCTTTCGACAGCCCGGACCATCTCTACGAGGTCAAGTGGGACGGGTACCGCGGTCTGGCCTACCTGGACGGCACCACCACCGTGCGCTCCCGCTCGCTGGCCGATTTAACGGGCCGATTCCCCGAGTTGGCCGCGATGCACCGTCAGGTGACACATCAGCCGGCGATCCTGGACGGGGAAATAGTTATTTTGGAAGGCGGAAAGCCCTCTTTTGCCCGGCTCCAGTCGCGCGCCCGCCAAAAGCGGCCGGTTCCCGCTTTCCCGGCCGTCTTCATCGCCTTCGATGTCCTGTACGCCGAGGGAAGTCCGGTTCTGGATCTTCCCCTGATGGAAAGAAAGCGTATCCTGCACGCGATGGTGACGCCGGACGACCGGATAATGTTGTCCGAATACCTCCTGGCCGACGGCATCGCCTTCTATGACGCCTGCGTCCGGGCCGGACTGGAAGGGACGATGGCCAAGAAGCTGTCCGGCGCCTACCTGCCGGGGCGGCGCTCGGCCAACTGGCAGAAATTCAGGCACACCCGGGAAGCGGATCTGGTCGTCTGCGGGTTCCAGCCGGGCCGGGGCGGACGGGCCCTGGGCTCGCTGGTGCTGTGCGGCGCGCGGGACGGGCGGTACGTTTACCAGGGCAAAGTGGGCTCGGGATGGGACGACCGGGAAGCGCAGACGCTGCTCGCGGCCTTGCGGCGGATCGAAACGGACCGTCCGGCGCTTGCCGTGCCGCGGGATGCCGCCGGAAAGATCGTGTGGGTCCGGCCGCTATTGGTATGCGCGGTGGAATACCTGGCCGTCACCGGTGAAGGGTTGCTGCGGCATCCCGTGTATCGGGGCCTGCGGTTCGACAAAAGGCCCGAAGAATGCCCGCCGCCGGTCCGGGCGTAGGTGGCGGAAGGATGCCAGGAAGGGACGAAAAGAACGTTTCCATAGCAGGGAGGCAGGTGAGACTGACCAACCTGGGCAAGCGCTTTTGGCCGGACGGAACGACCAAGGCCCACTTGGTAAAGTATTACGCCGGGATGGCGCCCTACATGCTGCCCCACCTCGAAAACCGCCCCCTGGTCATGAAACGTTACCCGGACGGCGTGGACGGCGGGGAATTTTACCAGAAGGAATGTCCCTCCTACGCGCCTCCTTGGATTGAGACGCAGGCGGTAAAGCATGGCGGCAAAGTCGTGAACTACGTATTGTGCAACGATGCGGCCACCCTGGTCTGGCTGGCCAACCAGGCCTGTATCGAAATACATGTGACACCATCCGGACAACCCTACGGTGAGTCACCGGACACTGCGGTCATGGACTTAGACCCCGCGCCGGAAATGGATTTTGCCGATGTCCTCGGAGTCGCCTTGCTTGTTCGCGGGGCACTGGCTGAATTCGGTTTGGCCGGCTATCCGAAGACGTCAGGGGCCGGCGGCCTGCATCTCTATATTCCCATCGAACCGGTATATCCCTGGCCGACGGTGACCAGAGCCATGGAGTACATAGCGAATCTGGTAGCCGCAGTTGCCCCGGAAAAGACCACCACGGAAAGAGTTGTCAGGAAAAGGGGAAACAGGTTGTATCTCGATTATTTGCAAAACGGCCGCGGAAAAACGATGGTAGCGCCCTATAGTCTGCGTGCATTACCGGGTGCTCCCGTATCAACTCCCTTGTTGTGGGACGAAGTAGAAAGAGGAGATGTCCGGCCCCAAGCGTTCAATATCAGCACTATCTGGCCTAGATTGGAAAAGCATGGTGATTTACTTAGAGATGTACTTATTGTTCGACAATCACTGGACGAATTATTGCAATGTCTCCCACGGAAACCTGGTCGTGACGAGCATCCTGTTGTTCGGTGAAGAAACCCTCTTCATGCCCTGTGGGAGACCCCGCTCCAACCAGGACCGGTGACGGTTGCGCCTGCCTTCTTCGATGCGGCGCCGGCGGGCAGCATATTGGCCACGGCGGCCCGCCGGGAGAGAGATTAATCAGGTTTGGCAAGAGGGGCAGCCAACAGGCCACCCCGTTATTCCTCCTTTACGTAAAAGTACGAAGCCACTGCCGAAATAAATACCCATAGCAGTATCGACAGGACAATAGCCAATATCATCACTCGGTTTGCTGGTAAAATCCAGGAGAGAATTGTTATAAGTATTCCCACCGGGATACCTAATTGTCCACCGAGACGATGTGTATGATTCCAACATGCGGTACTCGATAAAGTCCACGGAGTGCGGATTCCGATCCACCAATTTGGTTGAATGCGGGGCAGAACATTTGCTATTAGCATGAACATGATACCAAATGCTGTTGGGATTAATCGCATGACCGCGATTTTCAAAACCACATGACCGAGTACTGCCAGGTAGACTAAGCTGATGCATACGACTACGACGCCACCGATATATCGATAAGTCGGCCAAAAGGATTCGTAGTTCTTTTTCCTCGGATCGATTCTCCACAACACCTGCCATAGGAGGATGATGCCGAGTATAATTGCCGGTTCATACGAAACTACCAATAGACGCGGTATCATCAGTTTTGAGTTACGAAGGATCTCCGCAGGGAGATTGGTATAGGCTACAACCCCAGATATTACCACTAAAACCCATGCGAGCCAACCCCACCAAGGTATC
>Ga0078972_1005529_pt1 | contig 31893 bp, 31 predicted proteins | sample YelNatPaOPGAMG01_FD_67568 | JGI IMG/M metagenome (GOLD analysis project Ga0078972, IMG submission 67568) | Hot spring thermophilic microbial communities from Obsidian Pool, Yellowstone National Park, USA - OP-RAMG-01 (SPADES assembly) (version 2) | ecosystem: Environmental > Aquatic > Thermal...
GCGAGCAGCAGTACATCCAGAGGTGCACTACTGCATAGCGTTGCGTTGACTGGAATCAATGTCGTTTTCGTGACTGAATCGATGCACATGAAGTGTAACGGAAGAGGGACGCACGCGAGCAGCAGTACATCCAGAGGTGCACTACTGCATAGCGTTGCGTTGACTGGAATCAATGTCGTTTTCGTGACTGAATCGATGCACATGAAGTGTAACGGAAGAGGGACGCACGCGAGCACTCGTACATCCAGAGGTGCACTACTGCATAGCGTTGCGTTGACTGGAATCAATGTCGTTGTCGTGAATGAGCCGTCGTCGTCGATAGCCAGTCACGAGACCTCGCTCCAGGGACTCTCGCTTCTGACGTATGGAACAGAGACCTGAATGCGTACGTTTCTCTGGTGGACACCTGCATATACATCTGCGAGTCATCCTGTCGACGTGCAAGCGGCCGCTGAAGCGTCGCTAGCGACGCTGCAACTGCCCCGGATACGCTCAGCATACGGACGGTCTCCAGATCGATCATGCGTTTATTCCAAAATAAAAACTGACCAGAGTCCAGTCGCAGACAATAGCGCTCCACGAGAAATGACTTCGCTTCCCATAAATCTGCACTAGTCGCGTATCCGAATGTATCTGCTTCGATACATCGCTCCAGACCCGTCAGCATGGTTGCTTGTGTACGCCCTGAAAGTGCACGCTTCAACAATGCTCTTTTGGTGTCGACGGCTCAGGTCCTGTATCCACATGTGTAACCTGATACGCTGACGTTATATCCAAGCCAATTTCGTGCGCTTTCAAGTCCCTCAAATGAGCCATGAAGCGTCTCGCAATGTGATGACAAAGAAAACGCCTCCGGGCTGACCTGCACCGATTCCTTCGTCGCTGTTCGGCCTGGACGATGCGTCTGGCGCTGCCCACGCTATTCACACTCGACGCTCGACCAAAAAATCGTCCAATGCCTCTGGCAATGCATCGAGCAGGGATACTTCATCGACATTAGAATAACGTAGGCAAGAGACGGACCGCAGCCTTTTTGTGTCTATACGGCTGTTGTTGGAGAGCCCATACATCCCCATCGGTGACCTGTTTTCGTTTTTGTCGCTGGCGCCGGCAACATAGCCGACACGGCGCGTACTTCCAGGTACCCAGAGGCGTTTCCCAACACTCGAATCCGTGGCTTCTATTCTCGAGACAAGCGACATGTTGAACCTGGAATCAGGTGACGTGCTCGCTTGAACCGCGTTTATACACTTGCTGACTTTGTTCGGCCAAAATTCCTCCCGTTTTGCTCACGTACCAAGTCCAGAAGCATCGTATCTGCGCTAGAAAAGTAACCAGGCACCACGCCTGCTCTACCAGTAGCTGAAAATAGCAGTCGACGCTGACCGCGACCACTCGTCGTCGTCATCCTCGGCGGTGCTGCCGACGGTCATCGCTCCCGAGCGGTTCTGGGCGGCTCGCTGTGAGCCACCCTGTGTCGTCTCGTGGACACTCTCGGATACCTCTATGTAATCGCTGCCGCTGCGCCAGTTCTCATCCTCGCTGGGTTCGGCGACGCTAGTCTGGCGCCACTGTGCCGCTTGGCGAGACGCTCGCCGCCGCTCCGAAGGACGCTCATCTCGTGGTTCGTCGTCCGCGAAACGTCTGCTTCTGGCCCCGTCAACGTCCTGAATATAAGCGCCAAAAGCGGTAGCTGCATCTCGCGTCATGCCTTGATACCGCGGAGGCCGGTACGGCGAGTCGCCTCTCGCCCGGGAATCCGCTGCTCCACGAGCAGTACCTGTGGAGGCCAGCTTGCTCTGTTGCCGGGACTCGTTCGCGGAAAGCGCCTGCTCCGCAGCGGCACTCCATTCGGGTGGCACATCCACCAGATCATCTCGTACAGTTGGCTTGTCCTCGGGGACCTGCTCCTCAGCGGAAAATCGGTACGCTGCGCGCTCGATCCGTTTGCTTCGAGCTCTCTGGTTGCGGGCTTCGTCGTCATCAGCGTTCACATCAGCGTCGTCTTGGGACCAGTCGTCCAGCAGAGAGCCACTCACGTTCTTCTGTCCACCTGGCGCTCGTCGTTGTGTAGCGCTTTTGCCGGGTTCATGGGGCTCGAGCTTCGCCCCGTGCACGTTTCGGGTTCGACGATGGCCCTCAGTGCGACCCGTGCCGAACTTGTCCGGGGCGGTAGCCCCAGTCGCAACCATATCTTGAATCTGACGTCGGGCGATCTGGAGTTCCTCTTCGAGAACCTTCACCTTCGCTCGTTCCCGGGCTGTCTCGTTCTTCGCTTTAATAAGCAGCTGTTGCAGGTTCAACGAAAATGACGGACCCCAGGCAGTCATCGAGCGTTCTGATTCTGATTCGGGTCCCGGTCTTGACGCCGTTGCAACTGATTCGCTCTGCGACTGGCCGGGAGTTCCGCCCAGATCCAACAAACATGCCTCAACGACGCCGCGGGCGTCTCGTACGAAGGCCTGCTCTTCCGCATAGATGCGCTCGAGCGTGCTGGTACTGCTGTTTGCCAGCGTGACGCGCTTCTTTTCCGCCAGTGCACGACCTCGCACTTCCAGCAGATCCAGATGATCCCGAAGTTCTTTCAGGCGACGCTGTGCATCCTCTACGGACTTGCTGGCTGCTGAAAACGCACCTGCCAGGTCCGTATTCCGCGAAGCCGGCACTTCCGCATTCGGCGACGAGATAACCGATAGCGCGTCACTGGGCACCGAGGGCGCTGCCTCCGTAAACTCGCCCGCTGTATTCGCTCCATCTCCAAAACGCAGACGGAGACTTTGCTTCCGTAGCGCAGGGGGAAGTGGGCGCGGCACAACCGCCTTGTCTGCAGGCTGACGACCCAGAACAGTCAAAAGGTGCGCAGCGCAGCGAAACTCCTGCAAATCCAGCTGCCCATCTCGATCCTGGTCGGCGAGCTCCCAGATATCTCGAAGAATGGCACTGCTTAAGCGATGCTGACAGAGTTTCGGAAAGACCTCCCGCGCGATAGAGCCGGTCATGCGCAAGTCCGCAAGGCGTACCAGCCTTGCTGCTGACTGATGCCGACCCGGCTGGGTACCGCCTCCACAATACTGTCGCATGAGCGCATCGTATTCTGCGATTTGCTCATAGGTTGGCGTCCAGGAGAGCGTTTCACCCGGGTTAGCGCTGGTGCTAGAAGAAGCGCGCGGTTGCGCAGCGGATGCAGCCCCAGGCGTTGTTTGAGCACTAGGGCGCGAAGCAGAAGCCGGATCGATTTGTGGGATGAGCTGCATCCCGCGAAAGCGCCGCAAGCTATCCAGGGAAGGCTCGCCACCGCGTTGGCATATGGCAACAAGTCGCAAGGCAACAAAAAACTCGTCCTGATCCAGATACCCACGTCGACGGGTATCCGCCAAAACCCAAATTTGTCGTAGCAGATCTTTGTATAGGTTAGAGCGGCGCAGAAGCGAAGCTGCTGCGTCACCAGGCACATAACCGGTTGCGGGGTCGCGCACCTCCCGGTACCAGACAAGGTATGCCTCTCGTTCAGTGGGACTCAGCTGGAGAAGCCTCACAGCCTCGTTCGAGTTTGTCTGACCCGAAGTCGAGCGAGCTGGCTGCAGCGATGCAGGACGGTTCCCCGCAAGGCCTCCACTCAGGTCGCCGGGGCGCGATCCCAGCGCTCGAGGGCCGCCAGCTCCTGCACGTGGATAAAAGCTCATCGAAAGAACGCACGCCTCCAAAGACGATCACAGCACGTCTTTATCAAATAGGGCACAGTGAAGTGTGGGAAGCAAATAAAGCCACACCCCGGTCCGTAGCGTCAATTCGACGCCAGCCGTTCGTCAACACGAAACACGGCACGCTTCGTTTGCTTCCGTTGTGAGCGTGCCACCAAGCCCGTGCTCGTTCTGAACCAGTTTTCCCAGGCACACCTGAGTTCTAGACTGGATGCAGTGGAACTTGAGGTATTCGCGCAGGTAGCGCCAGGTGAAAGAGGCTTTGGCTGCGCTTCGCAGTCGCAGACAGGAGAGCTAGTCACTGCTCGAGCCGCTACTGCTGAACGGCAATGCTGTCGCATTTCAGTAGCGCGACTGACGCCTTAGGCGATAGAATAGACTTGTGTTTCCCCAGACGCACGTTCGTACTGGTGCTTCAACGTTCTTTGAAGGCTTTAAATGCTTCCAGTGAGACTTTGTTCTACCCTAAGCACGTGAGTTTCTCTTGTATCGAGTGGAAAGACAAGCATACCTGACATGGTTGCAGCGCGTTTTTCCGCAGCCGAGTGAGACGCCTCCGCGCAGGGCGGCGCTTCTGGAGACTCTGGACTTTTTCCGCGACCGCTTTTACCCCAAAGTATACGGTATGGGTGTTGGAATATGCACTATAGATGACAGACGTGGTCCGTGGAAGGTGCATACCTGGAAGCATCGTCCCGCTTCTACGCACGCACGCAGGAGCCTGTGCGCCTCCGGAGAGCGTCGCCGTGGAGTCTGGCAGCCTCACGCCTCGTGAGAAGCACTCAAGTCCGACAAAGCGCTTGCGTGCTGAGAATTTCACGGCGAGGTCCATACAGGAAGGATAACAGCAGCCGCTTTGGTCATACAGTTCTATGTGAAGACAGCAGATGCCACGAGAGCGTAGCACGTTTGGTGTACGTGGCATGGTGTTGAGTTTGCGCGCGGCTCTGCGGCCCCTGCAAGGTGGACGTGCGAAACGACAAGCATTTGCGTGTCGGGCTGTGTTCATGATGCTTGCATATACTGTATACATCCGTAGCTGGGGCGCACGGCAATGTGAAGGTTTCATCATGGGAAGAGACGTGCGTTCGTCTCAGGGTTTTGCGATACTCCATACGTGTGCTCTTGTTCGCCTCGACGTGAAGGCTGTACTGGTGCGGATCCGCAGGAAGAGGCGCACGCAAGGCCACCGAAAATGGTTGTTGCCGCCTTTGCATGCAATTGTATTCGTCGAGCATTGACGTGAACGAGATAGGAAACTGCAACGGGTACATGTTTTTCGCATGTTCTAGGCTCCGTATCGTTTTCAGAGCGGCCAAACCATGAAAGAGGATGCTGGTACCTGTCCATGTGCAGCTTGCTGGTGATCTCTTCGACATACCGGGTCATCAAATGTGTATGAAAAAACTTGCGAAAGCGATGTACATGCCGTGCCTTGTCGTCAAACAAGAAGCAGACTTGCTCTGTGTTCCCCGAAGCAGTTTGCGATCCTTGCTGATGCGTTTCACATGATTTCCGTTGGCGGAAAATGAGAAACAGACTGACAACGCGTCTCCAATGGCAGTCACTAACGATGAAAAATCTATCATGCTCACCAAAATTTTCTGGATGCGCGAGTGCTGCCTATTAACCAGGTTGAAGAGCAGCATCCTCGCTGTATGGCGGCTTCAACGTTCCGTAGGCTCTTGACGAGCTGTCCTTCGCTGCCATGGCATTTCCCGGAACGCTTTAGGCTAAACGCCCGATTCCGGCGAATGCAGACGCACAGCAGACGTTCGTATCCAAAATTCCGGAATTTGAAGCGGGGACATATCGATCGGCTTCATGCCTTTTGTAACACGGAAGATTCTAGTTTTCTCTGATGGCGAGCATTTCGCAACGCGTTTTTCCGACGTCCTGTGCATCACGACTCAACCGATCATCTGATCATCACAAGCGAAACGCGGGACTGTCATGTCGCCACGCGATCCAGGAAGATCGCTGGGTACTGGAAACTCAGAAAGCGCACCTCTTATCCATACAGGTAACGTTGAAGCCAACCCTTTGGTCTTATACGCTTTGCATGCAGGGCTTGCGGGGGCCACAGTGCCTGCACGCGACCAGTACGAGCAGCTACCGAGAAACACTGCCACACTGATGGCTGTGGAATCTCTTCACCAGGTAGGTCGGCATTCCGGCATCGACTCCTGAGCCATATGCATCATAGCTTCGGGCGTTTCTGGGAGCTTCCATTTCAGATGCGGTTCGAGCTGAGGCTGGGAGCTGGGGTTCCACACACCACGCAAGTAGCAGCGTGCCGCATGTCGACACAAGCCGCGGGCTTTGGTGTCATTCGTCACAACATTTGCGTATTCATCAAAGCATGCCATAAATCGTCAGTCTTGGTGCATCCGGCTACATGCTCTGTATACCATTAGTAATGCCACCCGCGCTGGTACTGGTAGCGGACGAGAGACGGTGCAGGTCGTAGCCATACGCTCGCGCCGGAATAAAATAGGACGGATCCCTTAACGCTTCCGCACCCGCTAAAGGTTCGGTTTCTCCCGCGTATCATGAAAAACAGCCGTTGCGGAGTATTCGGCTACAGCTTCGTCTTGTGTCCTTGTAGATTTGGCTTTACATACACCAGTCTCTCTTATCGATCCCGTACCGTTTGAATCAGACGCAGGATGTTGACTGGAGGGGTATATTTCTGCGTTCACAGCTAATAGCTGTTGGGGTCGCATCTCACGCGTAGATGATACATTCGATCTATGCTTCGCTTGCCATACATGACTTGTTCGTCAAGCGCCTCTGTACGCTCTTAATAGCAGCGACACTTGGATGTTACCTCGTGTTCCCGTATTTCTAGTATACCTCCACCATCAGGCGCCGCGCAGTGGTGTGCGAACGCTTGCTTAACTGCCTGGTACATGCCCTTGGCGAATACAGAGGGCTCGCCTCTATTGCATCCGCAGTTTTAGCGCCCGATACCGAATCCTATGACCACAGGCTTCTTCTGGCCGACACCTCTACGAATATTCCTTGTGCAGCACACACAGGCGCACGCTGTTCCATTAGATAGAGGTTTTGTGGAACGCCAAGCGTTCCACGATAAAACAAGTACCGAAAAGTGAATGCAACCTGGATATCAAGTCGAGAAATGCCGATTCGACAACGCTCCCTTGTCGCAAAGCGGCGACGTACGCTTCACCGGAAGCGATTGTTGCAGTCGCTACAGCCTGGATCCGAGACGTGTTCTCACCGAAGGAGGCGACTGGAGCTTCTGGAGGCATATCCGTGCGCGCTTTCATGCTGCTGTCGTATGCCGTTTCGTCGATGGTTACAGAGACATGAGGATATGCCTTCCTACTGGATTCGATTTTTCGATGTGAAACTTTCCGTGAAGTGTCGGCATCAGTGTTTGAAAAAGTCGCCAAGGCGCAGTCAATGATGTTTCTCATACATCCAGCCGCGCGAATTGCTGCGCTCACAAGTTGCCGTAATACAGAAAGAATGTAAGCTTGAAGAATGCGTGACTCGGAAATGCTACACACAAGCAAGAGAGAAGAGAGGAGATTTTACGGATGCATCGGAGACTGATATCAGATATTTAACGAAGCCTTGTTCGAGAACGTCGCGAATCGCCTTGATTCTAGTGACGCAATCGATTCCAGCAGTAAGCGTCGAAACGGCCACTCCAAAAAACTGACCGAGAATCCTAGCTCCATGCAAGAATCCGTGAATGCTTATCGCTCCACGTCGAATTTTGAAGCTGTACATTTAAAAAAATTCCGAAACAAAACGACTTTTCGAGAACACATCGTGCAGTTTAGTGTTCCAGTTTAACCTGACACCGGTGTAGAGCACCGAGCACGCATCCGGAAGCATTTTTCGCAGTTAACGAGCACGCGAGCTCCGCTCTGAGCGCTCACATCGCCTTTGAGCGCAGCTGCAATCGGGGTCAACGGCTGGAATCCCACAGACAAGTCCTTACTCCAGCGTACCGCCGAGTCGAAAAAACCAGACAAATTGCAGTCATGAATGTCGCCCTCTTTGGTGCAACGCTGGTCATGAACACCCCAAAAGACCGGGGCGACGAGCACCCAGGCCCGGATGCGCGCATGGGATGCGTCTTACGGCCCGAAAACAAGTCTGGACTCTGAAGAGTCTGCGGAATCCTCTCTGACAACTCCAGAACTCACTGGGGGTCGTCAACGCCCCGTATCCCTTTGCGTTCGCAAGCTAGTGGCACAACGCCCGGACCCATCGATAATCAGTATTGGTCAGCGCTGCTGGGATCGGGGTCGCAATCACGAGGAGCCAATCGCCTGATCCGAGTCGCTGAACAGGCGAGCCGCTGGATCCCCTCAGCGGTTCTACTATGGCCGCACCAGGTCGCCCTGGTTCCAGAAAAGGAAAACATACCTCAGGGGGCAATTCTTCCAAGTTAGCTATGCAAATACCACGCTGTGCCTCAAGGACTCGCGCGACGATCTCGCCATAGTCGTGGACTCGCGTTGATGCACCAGTCACTGCAGCCTCTGCGCGCACCGCTAGCGCCACGTCGCGAGAAGCATGCAAAAGCCTGATTTCACCATTCGCACCGTTCACTAGAACGATTACAATTGGCACACGTATCTCTAGCAGGTTTGCGAGAGCTCGGACGAGAAAGTTCAAACCGGTCGCATCTGAGATGGGAGCTGGCGCTGTGTCGCCTTTGGCGAAATCATCAGTGGCGAAAGGTAACTCTGTGCGCGTTTCGGCTGCGGGTTCGCGCTGTCTGGTAGCGCTGGCCTCCAGCCGTGCAACACTCACCAGGCTCACAGCTGCAGCCGTTGCCAGCAGTTCACTGGTGCGCAGCGCAGACCATTGTCCCAGCACGTCCCAGTCTACGCCGTCAGCTGAGACAAAATGATTGAGCGCCAACAGGAACAAGCACGTCAGTCCGAGCAGAAACCGCAGCTGTGGCCCGTCCAGACCGGGAACGTAGAAACCGCCTCCACGCTCAACCGCCGCAGACGGTCGGCTATACCAAGCGCCAACGCTACTTCTCTCTGGTCGTGTACGCTCATGACCGGGGTCCTTCAGCAGCAACCAGGAACGCTGCATAGACCCATGTGGCCTCCTACGACCCGCTAGTCGAGCTGCTGTGGTATTCACGCGTGCAAACGCGCTTGCCAACCGGGATCCGAGCAAGTTTGCTCGCAGCCAAACCGCACCAGTCTTTGTAGAACAACTGCTCAGAACTCGTACCAGACGAAGCCCGGTACCAAAACAAACACAAACCTGACAGCCCTGCATCGCTTTCAAAGCGCTTGTACACCTCCCTGAAACGGAACGTCCACTCGTAGCGTCCAGCTCGCAAAGACTGGTCTCGTCTGCGTCAAATCTAAAGACGGCAGTGGACGATGCGCTCGGTTGCTGCCTTGCAATGTTTCTTCCGAACTCTATTTTTTTTGATGTACTGCTTCGACACCTGAAGCGGAGCAATAAAAGTCAACAGATGTAAACGAGCTTAGGGATGCTCGGTCGTCTTTACAGAGTAGGATATTCAACGCTCTGCCCCTGGTTTACGTCAACAGAATCAAAATGATTGAGGATACCCTCGAACAGGGGTTCGTAGACTGAATGGTATCATTGTCCGGCGCATACGTATAAACTTGCACTCTTTCCCGTTCCTTACGTTTAGTGTCCTCGACTCGCACATGCTTTAAGTGTTCGATCTTTCTATGTCAAGGCGACGCCCACTGACTGCAACTCGCGCCCCTGAATGGACTATGAAAAAAGCATCGACGTTATCCATCGATGACTTGTTCAGAAGCCTTTGTTGGCCGTTCACTAAACTCGTCACGTTACATAATCTAATCTGATCGAAAGATAAATTCTTCTGTCTTCCAGGCGATTGACGAAGCGGCAATCAACAGCTGCATTGCACCTCTCATGGGATATGCTCCCAGACGCTTCCATCTCTTCTATTTTCATGGAAAACGGTCTCGAACTCGGACACGAGCCATTGCAGCGGTCGCTTCGAGTCGAAATGCGTCACCGATTTGCAAGTACGGATCGTTCTCTGATCGATTGCTATCGGCTTGTTCTCTGGACAGGATTTCCCGTCTGGTGCTTGTTTCGCCATGGAAAACATCGAGTTCCGCAAATCCTCTATCGAATGAACGATTGTGCACTTGCCCGTGCTGTGGACAGTGCACTCGCTGGGGCATTGCCCAGATGATCCCCGTGATCGTTGTGTCCGGCACTGAGCGCAGAAACGGTGGAGGGCATCCAGGGAGACTTTCGGCAGCCACCAGAGGCATATACCAGACGATGAAGCAAGCCATCACGAGGCACCAGATGGCGCCCAGAGAACTATACGTTATGGGCATATGAGAAGACCCGTGCATAGTCAAGTATCACCGCTGAGAAAAGCGCTCTGACGCTGTCAAGAGAGCAAACGAAAATGGCAGACGAAGCGTACATCGCAACCACCACCTGCGTATGCAATACGCTGAAGCAGCTGGAGTCGTCGAAAACTGTCTCATGATCGCTGCTATCAACACTCTTGGACTGATGAAAACGGAGCTCACCGGACGCACCCGGCGAGTGCTTTCAAAATCCGAAAACAACGGAGCGGAAAAGCAAGCATTCAAAGAAAAATCCCGAAAAGGCTACTGTTGATAAAAATGGAAAGAGACTCAAACATCAGAAAGTACACCCCAGTTCGCTTCATGTACTCGTTTCCTCGTATTTCGATATCCTTGTATACAAACAGGGGCGCGCTTCGAGCAAAGAGACTCAACCATCAGAGAGCACTTCGTGGTTCGCTTCATGTACTCGCTTCCTCGTATTTCGATAAACTTGTATACAAACAGGGGCGCGGTTCGAAGAAAGAGACTCAAACATCAGAAAGTACACCCCAGTTCGCTTCATGTACTCGTTTCCTCGTATTTCGATAAACTTGTATACAAACAGGGGCGCGCTTCGAGCAAAGAGACTCAACCATCAGAGAGCACGTCCCAGTCCGCCTCATGTACTCGTTTCCTCGTATTCCGATATCCTTGTATACAAACAGGGGCGCGGTTCGAACCTGGTAGGAAACGGCCGCCGCCACGATCCTCGCGCCGCCTATTTTGGCTTCGATTCGCCTTTCGAAAAGCGCAAACGCCCTCTGGGCTTATGCAAGAACCAGCACGGAGGCCAGTGAACCCCTTTAGAGTCCGAAGTACGAGCCTGCGTAACAAGTTCCGGGTGCTTGCTTGTTTCCTATGTGCTGTCGTTTGCTTTGTTCTTGGACTGGCGTTGGTCGCGCGCTCACTCGCCCTGAATCGTCGGTTTGCGCTCTGGTACCGAGGATCGCTTCAACCGCCATCAGCGTTTGTTTTAGCGCTTGCCCAATCACGAAACGGTCATTCTCAAAACCAATTCGTTTACGACTTTGCGGATGCAGTTGATGCTTCGAGATCAGGTACCGCGGGGCTGATGAAAGCCGTCCACGCTGCGTACTGGTCGCAAGACTTGTCTCATCACACAGCGCTGCTGGATGACGAGCAGGCGCCGCTGCTCTATCCAAGGCGCATAGCCACATTTCCTGTTCGCCGCCGTGCGCTGCGACAGTCGTTCGTGGATACTGCAAGACTGGCCTCTGGGATGCCGGGCCCAGCGAGCGACCCAATGGCAACCGCAATGGACGCGACATGGTTCGCAGACGATGGCTGGGGTGTGGCCTCGAACCCGAACATTATCGCACGAGAGCATTATGTACAGGAGCGCTACGATCGGATGGCATTGATTGTAGTCGACCTGTGGGACACCCACTGGTGCAAGACCGCAGCATCCAGAATAGAGCGGTTGCTTATTCCACCGTTGAATCTTGCTCTCCGAGAGGCGCGGAAACGTGGCATGCTGGTCATCCATGCCCCCACAGACATCGTCGCATTTCTAGAGCAACGAGGCAATGCCGGAGAGCGGCGCATGCGGGATAACGCCCGACGCTACACGACAAGAGCTAAGCTGGACGCCCTACGTGCTACCACCAGCATCGTGGACATGGCGTACGAGGCGGCGAGACGCACTCGCGTCCTACCCCGGCCTGCCGGCTGCATGTGCTCGGCGGACCCGCATGAACGATGCGAGGAGCAGTACGGTTGGTCGGCCCTGCACCCGCTCCTGGACGTGGATCCCGAGAATGATGTTCTCGTTGCCGACGATCTCGTGGAGCTCGTTGCTGTCCTCGAAGGACGAGGCATTGAGCGGGTCGTTTACGTTGGCGCGCATCTGAATCTTTGCATCTCGTCAGCAAAACGAATATCGATGTACTCGCTGAACCAGACGTGGTCGCACGTGCGTAAAACCGACCAGTCCGTCGATGGGATTCTGTTCGCGCGAGACCTTGTGGATGCGTTCACGACATACAGGCCCGCTCATGGACGAACGCCGGACGCTGGTCTCAGGAATGTGATTGCGTTTTTGGAGCGCGATCCCGGGGGCTTCGGGTCCGTGAACCTGCTTCGCGACGTGCTCGCGCTCGAGAAGGACAAACCGAAACTCTCGATCGCTCCATGGGGCTCGCTTCTGGCACCACACTACTTCCTAGGTGGATCGAGTGTCCTCGTCACAGTTGAGACGTCAATCATTGGGACCGGGGATCCGGATATCATGCTTGCTCCCGTTCACCAGACGATTTCCATTAACCAGAGCGGTGTCTATGTTTGGCGCGAAGCTTTCGGCATACTGCAGACAAGCCGTCTCCCAGAGATAGATCCGTCGGACCTGGTGTACCCTGGGGTCACTGCCGGCGTCTATCTGCGATTGCCCGTGAGCATGAATAGTTGCAAGTACTGCGTTGAACTCGGAGCACTGCTCACGGGGGGATTTCTCCGGGAAGTCGTCGCGCTGAACGCAGGCGCGAATTGCTCGATCGCCAAGATCCAGGAACGCCACACGAGTCGCGCTGCAGCGCGCAGAAGCGACCTCGATCTGCTCGAACATAGGCCAAACAGCGGCTCCGGCTCCAGCTCCAGCTCCAGCTCCGTATCGCTCCCCGCGCAGTGCGCATATCGAGTGGACATCCCGCGGGACGATGTCTCAAAGGGGGAACTTTGTCTCTGCAGCAGCTGGCAACTGCGAGATGAAGTCCTGATCCGCCATCGTCGCGGACGATTGCACGCAGCCCGAACCTCAGCAGTGGTAACCGTGCTCGATGCCGCTCGTGGCGTTGTCATCGGACGCACACCAGTGCTCTGGCCCCGTGATTCGCGACAAGCATCTGATGCGGATGCAAATCACACGCCCTGGCGCCTCTGTCTCCATACACGGGAGATACGCTCAATCTGGATACTCGTTCAGAGCAGATCCGAAGCTGAACTCGTTCAGCGTCGGTACTCGGATGTCGTGATTCAACATGCGTGCCCGTAGGCATGCATGTCGTTGAAGGGACACGTGTATGCCTGCGTGACGTTCAATTCCCGGGACAGCGCGCGCTGAAAGGCCGCTGTGCGTGCGCATGGCGACTGTCTGGATAGATGGCGGTGCGCGGGACGATGACCCCACACAGGTGACGCTTCGCATAGCGCTGGCAGGTGCGTCCTTCAGTGCAGCCGCTGTAGAGCAGCTGCATCTCGGTTCACGCGGTTCCAGATTCATCCCAGCAGGTCGTGATGGGCAACGACGCATCGCAGGTCCAGGTATACGGAAATCGGCACGAGTCGTCATGAAACGCCCAATCGCAGGAAGCACGCGGCATTAGAGCGGTGTCCGCACAATGTGCTATTGCTTGTATCGCCTGGCGCGAAATTCAATCATGCCGCGGCCTAGGACGCACGTCCGTTTAGGATGAGCCGAGTACCTGTGGGGATCTTCTCTCCAAGGTCTGGACACCTGTTCGGACGACAATCTGTTCAGAGTGAACAGCACGTCTCTTGGGGCGTTCTGTTCAACGTCCGCACGCCTACTCGCAACAGGTGGACGTGGGCGCTGATACGGCTGGCGCGATTCGCGGATTCACAGGATCGTCTCCGTGCGCGATCGCATCTTTCATCGCTGGGCGCACTTCGCAACGGTAGCAGCTGCGGCGGCGCAGGCACCATGAAAACGAAGAATGCCGCTGTGGAACACAGTCAACGCCGAACAGCCTGAAGCAAACGTTCCAGACAACCGCGGTTTCGCCATCGCAGATCCTTGAACGATCCTCCAAGCAACACTGTCTACTCTTCCTTCGCCATAAGCGGTCGTGCTTCCCATGTTACCGTCCCGAAATGTCCCTGAATCGTTGCAGACGTCGAGATACTTCTTCCAGAACCTGAGACTGTTTGCAAAAAGCAAATCGAACGAGTGTATTCGCCCGATCAGCATGCCGCTCGCAGAAGAAAGCCGAAAGCGGGATCGGCGTTACACCGCACTCGAAACTGAGCCAGCGCGCAAAATTATAATCTGCTCGATGGCGCGTTGCGTCATCAATCTCAAGCCCTGGCACCCTACCGCCTTCAAGTGCACTCAAAGCCGCAGGAAACTGGTTGGTAAACCCAGGCAGTTTCCCAAAATTCGCGACGACAAAGTAGCCTCCTTGCGGAACGATTGGATCAAGGCCGCTCTGACGCAGCGTCGCCACCAACTGGTCCCGACGTTCCTGGTAGAGCGCAGCCAGTTCGCGGAAATAATGCCGACGTTCCGCCTCCGCTAGACATTCGGCGACGGCCACCTGCATCGGCGTACATACCGAAAATACGACAAACTGCTGCGCCGCGTGGAAACGCTGAATGAGTTCCTCTGGCCCAATCATCCATCCTATTTTCCATCCGGTAACGCTGAAGTTTTTCCCTGCAGAGAAAATCGATACGCAACGATCAAACATGTGCGGCAAGGTTCCGAAGCTAATATGCTCTCGCCCGTCGAAAACAATATTCTCATAGACTTCATCACTCACGACCGTGACCTGCGGGTGCGCATGGACCAACTCCGCCAGCTGTTCAAGCTCCTTCCGAGTCAGGACTTTTCCAAGCGGATTGTGCGGCGTGTTGAGCATCAGAACACGAGTTCTTGGTCCGATGGCCTCGCGCAGCGCCTCCCAGTCGATGCACCAGTCCGCAGCACAAGATGCGGGCTCGGTCGCGTCCTCGTTCGCCACCTTTGCACGAGGAGGAGCTCGCCATACCAGCGGCACGCAGCGCGGAATGCCGCCCGCCAACCGAATGGCACCCATATATATATCGAAAGTGGGCTCGAATACGACCACTTCGTCGCCATCGTCAACCAAACAAGAGATCGCTAGGTAAATGGCGCCAGATGCACCGTTCGTGACGAGCACGTTTCTATTCGGGTCCAACCTTCTGCCGTGGAAGCGCAAGCGTCCGTACACGTCCGCAATCGTTTCCAACAGTCTCGGATGACCCCGTGACCTCGCGTACTGCTGCGTCTCTGGGGCCAGGTCCGCAACGGCGTTTTTCGCAGCCCCAGCGACCCACGCTGGGGGCTCCCAGTCGGGGAAGCCCTGACCTAGGTTCACAGCGCGTAGCGCAGCAGCGAGCGGTGTGAATTCAAGCCACACAGAAGGTTTCGCACCCAGCGCCACCAGTTTGCGGGGTATGGTGGCGACCGTCGGCCCCATCGAACCACGAGTTTGCAGTTCCGCGAGAGACGATTGCCAGCTACGGTATCAAGCCGCTTCCCGGCCTGAAAGTACTCGGACGTACCGGGGCGTGCGATGCACATGTGGCGAAGCCCGCATCAGTACCGCTGCTACACCCAGCGCGCCGCTGCTTGCGCCTATCGCACGAGCACGAGCATCGCCAAGGGTGCCGCCGCAGGAACAGCTCTGGGCGTATCCGCGTTCCACGGCTTCGCTGACCCTGATATCTGGGGCGTGAACGCATCGCTTCATGTAGAATAGATAAGCGGTCGTTTTCGCATCCCAGGGACTTGCATTCGCAGTAGCATTGACACGAATGAACGTTACAGATGCTGCTCGGGCGGCATCGAGGCCGCACGCCTCACTCCTGCGCCACTAGTCCGATCACATCCGACTGTCGAAGTGTGTATCGAGCCCATAAACGCGCATTCGGCACCGCAAACTATGTCGTTGCCTCGTCGCTCGAACAGGTCCTGTGGCATTCGCTCCCGTTCGATACCCGGTATCGCAGACGTAACCCACCAGATAGCACTGCTCAGCCGCATCCTGCAGTCAGCGCTGCCGCCGTTCTTTCTGCCAGCTGACGCCCGCGCGCTGCAGCAGCGGCGGCTCCGCGGCGACGCCGGCGGCTGCGCCCGCCCCGCCGCCATCCCTCAGAGGCTTTGCGCTGTACGTAGTGCGGTGGGCAAGAAACACGCCAATCGCTCTCACTGAAAGTGAAATGGCACCTTCCTTTAAACAGCTTAACAGCCCAGCTGGTCTTGCGGTTCTTAACGAGTACCTTGCAGATCACTCGTACATCAACGGGGTGCAGCCCTCAAAAGCAGACGCAGCTGCGTTTGCGATTCTGTCGCGACGCCCGGCAACCGCGCTCGCAGGACTACCGCACCTGTCGCGCTGGTACCGCCACATCTCCTCTTTCAGTGCGGCTGATCGTGATCGTTGGACCGGAGATACCGACGGCATAGTGGAAGAAGAGCCAGAATCTAAGGAAGCGGCGTTTGACGCGGACGATCTGTTCGCCTCTGACGACGAGGAGACAGACGCGGAGGCGTACCGACGCCAACAGGAGCGCGCCGAGGCTGCCCTGCGCGAGAAAGAGAAGCGAGACGCTGCGAAGGCCGCGCAAGGCAAGGCGACCGTTGCCAAGTCGAGTGTTGTATTTGACGTGAAACCCTGGGAGGCTGAAACGGATCTGCAGGAGCTAGAGACGAAGATACGACAACTGCAGATTGACGGCGTAACGTGGGGCGCTGCGAAACTGGTACCGATTGGCTACGGCGTTCGAAAACTGCAGATCATGGCGACCATTATTGACGATCTCGTGCCGTCAACGGATATTATTACAGAGGAAATCGAAGGCCTCGAGGAACTTGTTCAGTCGGTCGATATTGCCGCTTTCAACAAAATCTAGAGACGTAACCGGTGTCTGCTGGAGTATTGGATGGTGCCGACGGCTCTGTATTAGAAGGGATTTAGCGCATGGAAAACGAACACTGAGAATGAGCGTTCCCGGGCTCTCGCCTGCCGATACAGCGCAGAGGGGGTATTCCAACCGAAGGGTCATGCGTGGAGCCGCTCGCCTGACCCTGAACGGTAAGATGTTGCGATCGAGTGCATACTGCATGAGGCTCTGGAGTTGCAGAACAGGTTCTAGTGTTGGAAGCGACGCGCTTGATATACTTGCGAGTCGCAAGCTGCAGTTCGGGTCGCATCGCATTTCAAGACTGATGCGCGTTCAGGCGAGTTTCATCAGCCGTATGTCGCATCTCAGCAAAGATGCGGTACGTTCAAGTCGCCTCCGCAAGACTGTCGTCGACGGCAGAGATACGCTATAACGACAGTATGCATTGGCTGAAAATGTTGTCCGTGTTGGTATGCGTTCCGCCAGCGGTTGGCATATGACTCCCGATGCTTAGGAAGCCATCGGGGATTTGTCGGCAGGAATGGTGCGCCCTTGGCAGCTGAGCGTTTTTCGAACGCATGCTGCGTTCGGTGAAATTCAGAGTCGCAACTGCAGCACATCACATTCTGTTTGGCAGTGGTTCAGACCCCGTTTTGTATGAGGTAAACGTGCGGGCATATATGAATTTGTGATCCAAGTACTTCAGTGGATGAAATGCTGCGCATCATCCGCGGTGCAGGTTGCAGAGAAAACAAGACATATGCTTGCGAAACACTCGACCGACCAAAGCTTCCAAAGCAGTCCTGCGCGAACGAGCTTGCAGGATGCCAGCGCTCATTCAGGTACACTAGTCCGGGCGCCCGAGATGACACGCGACAAAATTCGTGACAGCTCCGCTCGTTAGCGTATTGGTGCGAGGATCAGCTGGTGCACCCCGTTGTGTCCCTGGATCACTACGGATCCACGTTCCGAATGCCGACGCATGACCGCCAGACGGGGCACACGCTGTCGGGCGACGCTAGTCGAGCGCCACGGTGGTGCGGCTCGCTATCGCCGACCGCCCAGTCTACGAACGGATTCGCTGCAGATTCCTCTCGCACGAAGCGCACCGCTCAAGTTGCCAGCGACGGGACACAAAAACGCGGGGAGGCACACTCCTGTTTCCGGGCTCGATACAGGCATAGCGACACGCATCAAACCACATTCTCCTTGAAGAAGAGCTCTAGACAGGGCATCGATTCCCGAATGCTCCAGATTTAGGTTTCACTGCCGAGCCTCATTGCAACGCTCGGCCCGCATCGCCTGCATTCTCGAGCAGAGCCCCGCACGGGTACCGAGATGTCGCGATGTCGCCGAGTGCCATCCGAAACTTGCATCCAGCTTCGCATGAAGCGATGATACCCGGCGCTCAGCACCCGGTGTGTGTGTGTGCGTGTGTGTGGATACGTCGCACCAGACCCCTGCAACTGATGCGTATCATGGTCTGGGATCACTGGGACCTCGCGGCAACCTCAGTGGACTAGTGATGTTTCGCCTGGTCCCCGCTCGCAAGGGCGCACCCAGTCCGATGCATTGATCCTTCACCATGAGAGAAACACCAGGATAGCCTCAGCAGCGATGCTGGCGATCTGCGCGGATTCTGTGAAGACAAATACTTCCGCGCGCTCTATACGATTGGAGCTCGTGGGCTCTTCCGCTGGGTGCACGAAGCAAAACGAGCACAGTGCTTTAGGGTGAGCATTCACGGAACTCGTCGACAAGCTGTTGGCAGATTATCAAGAGCGAACATCTTGGACCGAGGAACGGACTGGGACCAACAGGCTGAACTCATCCTCGGGGAAGAGTCTGTGAGCGTTACGCGCAGCAGCTGCTCGAGCTGCGCACCTGCGGAGCTAGCTGCGTCCAGGGAGGGAACAGCTGGAGCCACGGCCCGAGACACGTGCCAGGGCACGATAGCGAATCTGCAGATTTTCAGGGAACCATGCGTCATATGCCTGATGACGAGGACATGGCAGCCATCGCGCTGCGGTATCAGCGCCTGGAGCGCATCGGTGAAGGCACCTATGGTGTCGTATACCGCGCACGCGACCGACAAACGGGGCAGCTCGTTGCCTTGAAGAAAATTCGTCTAGAGCAGGAGGAAGAGGGTGTTCCGAGTACGGCTTTACGTGAGATTGCCATCCTGAGGGAACTCAACCAACCGAACGTGGTGCGCCTACTTGACGTTGTACATGGTGACGCAAAGCTGTACCTCGTCTTTGAACACCTGGATCAAGATCTGAAACGTTACATGGATACACTACCGCCGAATACCCTAATGAGGCCCGAGCAGGCCAAGTCATTCCTGTACCAGCTGATCAACGGTGTTGCGTACTTGCACGCCCGGCGTATTCTCCATCGCGACCTGAAGCCGCAGAATCTACTCATCGATGCGGCAGGTCGCCTGAAGCTTGCGGACTTTGGCCTCGCCCGAGCGTTTGGTATTCCAGTGCGTCACATGACCTCGGAAGTGATCACGCTATGGTATCGCGCACCGGAGATATTGCTGGGATGTCGCAATTACGCTGCCCCGGTAGACATGTGGTCGGTTGGTTGCATCTTTGCGGAGATGATGTGCAGGAAGGCGCTTTTCCCAGGGGACTCCGAAATAGACCAGCTTTTCAAAATCTTTCGTGCACTGGGGACCCCTAGTGAGGAAGTTTGGCCCGGAGTCAGCCAGTTGCCGGACTACATGAGTGCGTTCCCCCGATGGCCTGTTCGTCTGATCCGGGAAAGCGTACTGGCACTTGGCGGCGCCTGGACCGAGGATGCGCTCGATCTGCTGAGCCGTCTCCTGGTTTATGATCCTAGCAAGCGCATCACAGCCCGTCAGGCGCTGATGCATCCGTATTTTGAAAATATGGACCGGGTCTACGGAGCAGTACCACCGCAGATGTGGTTACCACGAAGCTCCGTCACTCTCTGATCGAATCGTTGGGGATTGTTGCGATAGTGGCAGGCCGCATGATTGGCGTTGTCGCGCAAGGACACGTGTCCTTCGAGCATCTAACTGCCGCCGCTGTCCAGCGCGTGTCATCGTTTCTGGACTGTACGCCGTTCAAGTCGGCGGCCTGTGCATGTGTTGCAGACGCTGCTTCGGGCTTATTTCTGATCGCTTCGAGACGTGTTTGGCATGAAACCTCACTCGCGCTCGTCGTACAATTTACAAGCCACTTCCAGAGCCTTTTCGAAGCGGAACACTCGTGGTCGCTCATTGAAGTCCGCCAGGAGCTGCAGACCAGCAGTGTCCGCCGCCGCATACAAATGCCGCCACTGGCACCAGAGTCGCCAGAGATCCGCTTTTTCTAGCTGGCCTTCATGGAGGTTTTCAAGGCGCACAAGTGCCAACTGTTTCTCGGCTACAAGTTCTGGATAAACGGTGAATACAACCCGTGGCTGTGCTGTTGCAGCATGCTCTCGATACTCCTGCAGGTAGGTGAAGAGCACATATCGCGAGTCCTGAACCTGGCAAAGCATGGATACGTACGAGTTGCCGTCAGCAGCGCGAAGCAGTGGGAATACGAACCACGGATACTTGCTTGCTCGCTGTGCGAATGCTACGTATTCAGTCGCAGATAAGGCGCAACCGAGCATCGTAGGTTTCGTACTGTGGTGCAAACTCCATAAACTGACACAGTTAGCAGGCGTCTCTCGCACGAACTTGTCCAAGTGCACAACTTGGTTGAGTTCTCGTGGTGACGGGTACGAGAACGCGCACCTTCGCTGCAGGCGCACGCCCGGACAGCCGCGAAGTGCCAAATGACACCCCTGCCCAAGAACGCCTTTAAAACCACGTACAGCACTCTTCTTCAGTGACGATGTGCTCATTTCGTGAGCATTCTCCGGCAGTGTCGACACAAGCTGTCGCCCGCTCAACGAGACCTGGAGAGAGCGGTGATGTTTGCGGGAGGCAAATGGGGGAATGGGGGGCAGGTACCCCCATTACATAGAAGCGGACACCGGCGCGAAGCATGTCGAGCCAAGCGCACGAGCCGTATCGTCGTGCGCCTTCACCCAGCAACAACCGCACAAACTGCTGTTAACGCGCGAATAACCTTGCCGGCAAACCGAAGCACGTTCAGTATTAAACCTGAACTGGACTGGGACGCAGTGCACTCCAGGAACACGTAGCGCTCGTAACCGCGTCGCCTCAAAAGCGACACCCCGAGTCAGGTGAAACGCTGCGTGGACTTTGCAGGCGACGGACGCGTTCCTCGGTGTCCGGCGGAGCAGGGCGTTGGAGAAACCCACAGGGCGCGCCTCCGACTGAACTTAAGAGTCAAGCGTTGTGGTTTGTTGGAAAATATCGGTAATGAATAGGCGACAGGTTCCCTTTGCTTTCGTGCCGGGCGTAGCGTCGAACGGGTACCGACACCGAGCACCCATGAACCACCGAGTTTCAAAACGCAACATCACCCGAGCGCTGAGAGTATTCTGCAGGGACACGGGTCCACGTAACGCTCAACCACCGCCGCCTGATGAACGGCCCGCTGAGCGACAAACTTCGAGTACGCTTGAGCAAGAGTTGAGACGCTTTCTCCAGCGAAATCTTTTCTCTGGGTTCGGCACCTTTGAAGAGGAGCTCACTGGGCAGTCTGCCGGCGGTAGGAGCTTGCCGCAAGGCGCGGATGACGGCGACGGACGCGAGAACGACACGGCAGCCAAGCGCCGTACACAACTGAGACGAATCTGGGGTCTGTTTCGAAAGCTTGCTACTCCATACTGGCGCGAGTCTCGTACGGCGAAAACAGACTTAGCGGCCGTGTTTGCGCTGACGCTACTCCAGTCCGGTGTATCCGTGGCGTTTTCCTTTATTGGTCGTGATTTTTGGACGGCGCTCAGCAATCGTAACCCCGAGCAGTTCACCCAAGAAATGCTGCTCTTCCTGGGTGCGATGCTCGTCGGCGTGCCGGTCGTTGTGTGGTACAGCTACGCCCGCGACCGTCTGGCGCTGCGCTGGCGGGCCTGGCTGACGCGCTTCCTCCTGGAACGATACTTTTCCAACAGTGCATATTACCTGATTCAAGCCCAACAGAGCCTGCTTCTGGAGAACCAGGAAATGGATGGACACGCGGCAGCACCGGAGAGGCCCCAGGTTGAAGTCGATAACCCGGACCAGCGACTCGCTGAAGATGTGAATGCCTTTACGGCCACGTCATTGTCGTTTGGCCTTACAGTGCTGACCTCTATTCTGGATTTGGCTTCGTTCAGTAGCATACTATTCAGCATTTACCCGCAGTTGTTCGGAGTGCTCATAGTGTACAGTGGCTTTGGTACTTTTGCAACGGCTGCGATCGGGCGCCGTCTTGTGCAGTTGAACTTTCAGCAACTTCAGCGCGAGGCTGACTTTCGTTATGCACTCGTTCGGGTGCGGGAGAATGCCGAGTCTATTGCCTTTTATCGTGGAGAGGAGCGAGAGCGCAACGAGAGTGAAGAGCTTCTCAAACGAGCGGTAGATAATCAGGCAAAACTGATCGTCTGGCAGAGAAATCTGGAGCTTTTCACGACAGGCTACCGATATTTGATCCAGGTCCTGCCGGGTTTTGTGGTTGCACCTCTTTATTTTGCCGGCAGGATCGAACTTGGAGTCATTAACCAGTCCTACTCTGCTTTCAATCATATTTTGAGCGACTTATCCCTATTTGTAACCCGCTTTGAGGCACTGACTGCTTTCAGTGCCGGTGTCGATCGACTCGGTGAGTTTGCGGAAATGCTGGACGCTGCCGTCTCTTTGAATAAGCCAGAGAATGCTGAACGCTGGATTCGGATGAACTTTGTGAGCGCGACGGATCCGTATCCGTTGCAGGTCGACAAACTGACCCTGTGTGTACCGCGCGACCGCAGCGCCGTCGATACAGCCAAAGAGGGCACGTCGCTGTTCACCGAACGGGTCCTGTTTGCCGACCTGTCGTTTCAGCTTCGCCGCGGGGAGCGCCTCCTGGTGACGGGACCATCGGGGGTTGGCAAGTCGTCTCTGCTTCGCGCTATCGCCGGTCTCTGGCGACGAGGCCAAGGCCAAGTGCGACGCTCGGCCCGCGAATCGACCTTCTTCCTGCCGCAGAAGCCGTACTGCACGCTAGGTTCACTACTCGAGAACCTGTATTATCCACAGACACCGCCCGTCGCGCAACAAGACGAGCTGCGTTCTATTGCGCTGAAAACGGTTACGTTCAATGGACGTTCCAGCGCTGGAACGGAACTCGCACGTGACTCCCGAACGAGCCCGCTCGCAGAGCGCCTCTGGCAGGTGCTCGAAGCCGTGGGTCTCAGTGAACTGGCGCAGCGCTTTCCCGAGGGTCTTCGCGCCGTGCGAAACTGGTCAGAGGTTCTCTCGTTGGGGGAGCAGCAACGCTTGGGCGTCGCCAGACTCTTGCTTAATGGTGCGGATTTAGTGATTGGTGACGAGTTCACATCGGCGCTTGATATCGCCTCCGAGGCGCGGGTGTACGCAGCAATCCGACAACTCGGTGCAGCTGTCGTCTCGGTGGGGCACCGACCCTCATTGCTCCAGTATCATACCAGAATGCTGCGCCTACGCCCGCGCTCACGACATGACCGCCATCATCCCTCGCCAGATCCTGAACCCGTATGTGACTGGGAATTGCTTGACATCGAGAGCACAAGCGCGAAATCGATGACCTGGACAGAGCCCGCGTTCTTCGAATAGACACGAAAGTGGACTTGCGGCTTCAGCAGGGAGCTACCGCTTCTCGCTGCCTGATCTGGGAGGAAATCACGCGAATGCTCTAGCAGAGAATGTTCGCGCACAGCGCGCGTACCGTGATCCGTGTCGCGGTTCCGCTTACAAAGCAGCCCCAGATGCCGATTCTATCCGCAACGACGACAGATGGGTACTGTTATCAAGCGATGCACCCATCCGGTCCTTGATATGGCGATCATATGCCGTACAGCGTCCCGAGATACTTTCCTTTGGGATCAGTTGGGATCGGAATGGTCAGTGCGTCGACGTCGTGAGCCGGCGCGCTGCCGCGGATCACTCAGGACGTCAGGCGGCAGCAGCAGCAGCAGTAGCGTGCGGCAGGCCGTGTCCAACGAAAAAAGAGGTTGCAGGAGCCGCACCTGATGCGTACCGCTTTTGCGCAGACCAGGCAGGTGCCCGATCGGATATAGTAAGGTTTGAGCTTCGGGGGCATGAGTCTGGGATGTACAGTACAGTACAGTACAGTACAGTACAGTATAGCACAGTACAGTACAGTATAGCACAGTACAGTACAGTACAGTATAGCACAGTACAGTACAGTACGTGTATGCATGCACGGACGCGCATGCCCACGGCGTCTATTGGATCGATGCGCAACGCGCCCTGGCGCAATGCATTGCTGAAGGCGCTGTTGTCGATCTCCGGATTCTGCCTGGATCGCTGCATCGGTGCTGTGGTTACGCAGCCTACCCTGAACGCAATGCATATGGCCGTGCGAGTGCGCGCGACGACCTGTTCACCGGGGAACAGCGTCGACCGACGCTTCAAGCCAGCAATCACCGCTGCGAGCCCGTGAATGGCTCCAAGCTGGAGTGCGTACCGACTTTACGTCGAGAGTTCTTCTCGCAGCTGCTTGCAAAGTTCAGGCGGTAGCGCCTGTTCGAAACTCTCGCCAGTGACCTCATTCCCAATGCTGACCCAAAAGTTGCGCAGGTTATTCTTCCGGGCGAATATCTCGATGTACTTGCCGTTCGGCACGAGCGCCTCGATCCATTCATAGAGCTCATCTGGTTTCTGGCTCTGTCCGCGACGTTCGCTGAGAATCACATCTGGTCGGGGCATGCCCGGTGCAGTGCTCAATGCGGAAAGGTCGTTCCCTTTCACACCGACCAGGCACGTCTCTTTCGCGTGCTGTAGATAAAAGCCGTGATTTTTCGCCAAGCGCCGATTCACCGTCAGCTTCACCCATACGATTTCGTCGACGAGCCGATAGCCCCAGCGTTCGAACATCTGTAAAGCCACTCGGTACTTGGCGTTGATTACCCATATCAAGAGGAGTCCGCAACGCTGCAGTTTTTCCAAGGGAATAGCCAGGATCGACTCGTCGCTCAGTTGGTTATAGCCGAGCGCCACACCTCTAGTTGGGTTTGCGGTGGCGAGCTGCCACGGAGGGTCCATCAGAATAACGTCGTAGTTTCCGTTTGCTGCTGCTGCGATCTGGTCCCAGTCAGCAAACCGGACGTCAGCTCGCACGGGTATGCAGTGTGGCGGCACCATAAAGTCCTCTGGTACGTAGCATAGGTCCGAAAAGACAGAATCTGTTAGCGCATCTGCCTTTGCAGTTTCGTTGCCGCCAGGGTGTTCGTGCCGGGCAACCGCTGCTTCTGCGGCGGCTGTCGCACCTGCTGCCGCAGCTGCCCCTGCGGGGTTCTCACTGCCGCCGTGAGCGTCCTCCGGATTGGAGGAAGCGTTTTGCTGCGTGAGATTTTTGATCAGGGACACATATGATTGTAGCAGACGGTTTTCAAGTTCCTCGGTAGACTCAAGCAGCCCCAGGGGCGCTGACTCCACCATGGCAACAAGCCTAGGCGCCGCACCAGATAGGCAGTGGCGTTTGTAGGTTTTGGCGCCATGCCGGGCGTGCGTCCGGTTGCACGACGCATCAAGTTGCCGCCACCCGGAGTCGGTGTCGTCCTCGTTTACCTCAATAGTGTTCCACTTACGTGAGCGTGTTATTAAATGTGCTTTCACGGTTTGTAGCAGATGTGTTTGAAGTACGTTCATTTGAAGAGATAAAACATTCAGGGGAAAGGTGTGGACATGGAATTCGGGGATCTCGAAGTGTAGTCACAACCGGATGTCGGGGAAAAACAGAAAATTCTCCTCTCTCCGATTATCGAGCGAAGACGAGCAAGTGCTACGAAGAAGAAGATGAAGAGGATGATGATGACGAGACTTTCATGACACTGAGTGTACGAGTTCGAGGAATCCTTACATTGATGAGTTTCACCAGCATCACTGCATGCAAGGAGTTCCCGAACCGAGAGTTCAACGCCGCCATCCAGATCAGACGGTGTGCGCTGCTGAAAACAACAATCGACCAGCTGACGGGATATTTTTTATGGGGCAGCCTCTCATACTTGAGGCGTGCCTGGATAAACTGGAACGATAGCAGCCAGTCGGTCAAAAAACAGCCGGGGAGGCCTCTGTGGGTGCGTGTGCGTGTGTGCATAGATGCACTCGATAGTCCTGAAGCGTTTTTCGTTCTCCTGACATGGCGCCCACGCCCAGGTATGTTACAAAGCTGTGCGATATTCGTGGTGCTTACGAACCGGTGCTAGAGACCCAACGGAGGACGTTCACCGATTGCTCGGTGCACAGCGGAACATGCGTATTGGTCAGAGTCTCCGACGGGTAAATACAGCACGTGATCGGCGGAACCTGGAATGATGGCCGCCTTCTCCGATGCCGATATTCATCGTGCAATCGGCGGAGCGGTGAGCGTCCCTGGTCGTCGTAAACTCCGTGTTGTCCGAGAATATACTTCGTCTCCGACCTGATGCTCAATCGATTAGCGTCGTGCGAACAGGCGTTTCGTCCGAGTAGGGCGACGTTCTCCAAGTGCGACACGCACCTCTTTTCGGAACGCTCGGAGATAATGTTGTTCCTCTTATTCTGTAATTTCCCTGGCAGAGCTCGTTTGCATTCGCTGTGTACGCCCGGTGATAAACAAGCCGCACGTATGCATGCTTTATGCTATATGCCACCCTTTTCTCTATGCATGTTCGGCAAGTCGTGATCCGCAAACCTCAACGATTCTCGGTCGACAAATGCTGCCAATGCCGTCGGCCTCAGTCGCAGCACCCAAAGCGACGTGCGGTAGTTCTTGTCGAGGACGATCCGAGTAACCGAAATGTGTGTTCGCCTCTGTGAAGACGCTCTTCACGGCCTCGAACACGTACTGATTCGGGTTCAACCATGGGGAATATGTTGGGGCGCGCAGGACTATCAGCACCCTGCTCTTTACTGGTTTGGGAGCACATGACGATTCGTGGAACGCGATGATGTTCGTGATGAAACAGGTATATAGACGAGAGCCAAAGCTACAGAACTAGTCGAGAAAATATCGATTCGTATACACGCCCTTCATGCAAAGCAGTGACACACTCTCCACCGAAATGGATTCCTGCCCTGCCTCAAGTCCGAATCCAAGAACATTTTCCATGGCAGATGCGCGACGTGAACCTCTGGGAGCATATCCCATTACAGGTTTCATGCTGCACTCGAATGCAGTGCCATCGATGGCAATAAAGAGAACAGGATTCGGCTTTCGAAAGAAATCGGTTTTGTTATGTGATGGTCTCAGTGGTCTTTCAGCATGAGCTCGTGAACAAGTCGTCAAGCGACGAACCCGAGCTGTTTCCCTGTTCCATCGAGTGGCGCGGTGTGCGAGATTCACGAGTTTCCTTGAAACAGAAAGATCGCGAATTGATGCATGCCTGATTCCATGACACTACACGTGCTCTAAAGAGATGAGTGTAAGTATGTAGCTGTGCTTTGACCAATGATATCGGTTATTGCACTAGTCCTTGTTAGGATGTGTCCCGTATGATCCAGATTCCTGTGTCACAACGATCACCGGCGGCAGAGACACCACTCTCCCACTCCGACCAAGAGCCCCAAAACCAAATATGAATCTGTAACCCAATATAAATGCAATCCGAGTGTCCACGCTTTATAGCTAAAAAAGAAGTCCGGGAGAATTCGCACGACAGAGAGCGAGCTGTTCCGCATTCCATGTGTATCGGACACGGGAGGTACCGCTCGATTCGACGCATCGATCCTGCGCGATCAACGCCTGTACCGCGCGGATCGCAGCGATTCCATTTCACGACGCTCTGAGAGGACGAGCACTCGTGTTCGTAGTGCACGTTGCCGCAACGACAAGCGACCGTCGCGAGCTGTTAACTCGAGCGGCGCTGAATCAGTGTTGTGGAACCACTCCAGTTGCAAGTTAAAGGTTGACTTATGTTTGTTCTAGCAACGCAGAGCTGTTTGAACCAAAGACACGGGCGAGCATACGGTATAGTTCGCAAACGGGCCAGAAATAGGTCACCGTTCAACTGCTCAGCTGCAACTAGTAACGAGTCGGTAGCTGAGCTGCCCTCACTTTTGCACGGAATCGCACACACGACTGTGAAAACACAGGTTTCCTCAAGCCTTCAGCAACCAAACTGTCTCGCGTGCGTGTGGAAGCCGGGCTCTGACGCCGCTCGCCTAAGAGAAGCCTGGACGGCGGTGGCGGCGAGAACTCGACGCAGACCAGCGAACGGCGTCCTAACAGCACAGCACGTACCGGTTGCAGACATCGACCAGCAACGAGCAGCGTTGCGGCACCTATTCCTGGAAATGGGGCTTTCGGTGAACGGCATGGAAACTTTTTATGAACCGCTTCTGGAAATGATCGAGCTCTTCTGCCTCGCCTTCGAACAGAACGTGAACCGAATTGGGCAACATGCGAGATCCCCGCTACGTGCGGTGGACCTGCGTTTGAGTTTCTTGGACTCCACTCCTTGCCCGAGATTTCATGTTGATTCTGTGCCCCTGCGCCTGCTCTGTACGCTACAAGGCCCTGGAACGGAAATTGCAAGGGAGACGTTCGTGTGGCGGGAGCGTTTCGAAGCAGCACGAAGCGTAGGCGGTGCCTATCGCATCCGAAAGTCCTGGTGGCAAACACAGACACTGTCGGCGTGCACAGCTGAGGAGCACGCACAGCACGTTGTTTTTAGGCGGCAGGTGTCGACGCCGCTGGCGATCAGTGTGCCCCAGTACATCTGGGACCCGTCATCTGGTCGTTGGTTGCTGCGGGATTCGCTCCCAGACGCCCCTGTTGAGCGACTTGTACCGTGGCATGCTGTGCTTTTGAAAGGCACTGGATGGATCCGTGCAGATGGCGATGCCAGTGCCGCCGCCGCCGCCATCCATCGATCGCCATGCATGCAGCCGACGGAAACGCGCTGGCTGTTCCATATCGATGCACACGTGTCTATGGACGAACACGGGGCTTAGTTGCGCGGGGCGCTACGCAGGTCCATTGCTTGCCGATGCACACGGCACAGGGACGCCCGTGCAGGGCGCTGGAGCTCGACAATTGACGAGCTCGCAACCTGAGGTGTGTGGTGCGTGCTCCTGCACGCGCTAGCGTAGCAGTTTTACTCTGTAACACCCTAGTGCCGAAAAGCGGAGAAATGCGGGCCTAGCAAGCAGCGCAGGTAAACCCCGATCAGCGTCTACTCGAAATCAGAAATATGCTGTCTATTCGCATGCACGTTTGTCACGGCAGATTCCGGCGATGTGCAGCGTTGCCTGAACCTCAACGCAACCGCCACGCATTACATCAGTGCACATCGAGCGTTGAATGCAAACGAGCAACGTACCCGCTTCGACTGAAGAGAGGCAAGTCAGCCAGAACGGGTCGGCAACCCGAAAAGAACAACATCCAATGGAGCGCGAGGTTTGCGTTTTGGAGACAGAGATCGGTACCTTCGCATCCGCGCTGGACGAGAGCAAAGGTGCTTTCCGGAGACGAGCCACGGTCTCGGTTAAGCTCCATCACGCGTTTATGTGTACTGTGCGCATGCGTCGGGATGCACCTGAGCTTTATGCACGAATGCTCCGCTGTGCGCATATTGTTTACGTCCAGCGCCGATGAACCTTGCGAGAATCTTCCAAATGCATGCCTGCTGCCGACAACCAGCGAACAGGCCGCCATCTTGCTGCACTTGCCTCTACGTATAGTACATTGGCATCTCGTACCTTTCTCACTGGATGCGGTTTGTGTGGTGTAAGAGGGGAAAGAGAGCACCCGGGACCCCGTGCAACTTCGCTTGCTGTTAGCAACCAGGAGAGGTACCACTGCTCCCCTCAAAATACGTCTGTGGTCCGCCAACTGCAGACCAGGCTACCCATCTAGGACAAGGTTCTGACGCTACCAACCTTTGGGTACCGAGCCTCCTGGAGAAGCTCGCGACGTTGCCGGATGTACCCGTCAACGTGGCGAGCGAGCGTCGCAGCACGCACGTACACCACGCCTCAAATGCGGCAATCGTCGAGTCTCGCGCGCGCCGCCAACGCTGCCCGCCCGTCGGGCGCCTCACCGGGTAGCAGGGACGCGTCCTTCGAGGCAGCGACTTGAGCACTGCTGCACCTGTAGGCATGCGTCCGGGTTTCATTGTCTATTACAAGCTGCCATGCGATCAGCGTAGGTTGCAGGCGTGCAGGTATCGGTGTTCTCCTAGGGAACTTGGCTTTTCGAGTCGATCGTTGTCTGTACGAGCGCGACACGAGGAAGCACCTAGCGCTCGCGAACAACTGGGCAAACCTTGGCTCCGATCCCAAGACAAAGGCTCCGCGTCTGTTCCTCGGGTACCGTTTCGTCCTCTTCGAGACCAGCGTATGTACAAATACCCCGTTTCTGTTGTGATCCCGCTCTACAACGAGTCTGAGGCTCTGGTTGCTTTGCTGCGTGCGCTCTACGAGGCACTGGAGACGGAGAGCGCACCAGAGCAGTACCGTGGGCAGGTTGAGGTTGTGCTTGTCGACGATGGCTCTACCGACGGCACGACGGCACTGCTACGTAACATACTGCGTGACGAGTACAACGCCCCAGCTGGCGAGAGGTTGTTGCTGCCCTCGCACCTCGTGGGGGTCTTTTTCCGTCGAAACTATGGACAGACAGCAGCGCTGGCAGCTGGATTTGATGCAGCCCAGGGCGAAGTTGTTGTCACCATGGACGGTGACTTGCAGCAGGAGCCGCAAGATATCTTTCCTCTTCTGGAAAAGCTGAAGCAAGCATCGCTCGATGTCGTGAGCGGATGGCGTCGGCAGCGACGCGACGACCCGATACGCACGTGGCTCAGCCAGGTGGCGAATGCGCTCATTCGCACGGCAACCGGAGTCCACGAAGTGAACGATCTAGGATGCTCACTCAAGGCCTACCGCGCCGACATTCTGAGCGATATCCAACTATTCGGCCAAATGCATCGATTTATACCAGTTTTAGCCAAAATCGAAGGTGCTCGCCTCGGTCAGATGGAGGTTCGTCATCGACCGCGACGTTACGGTGCCAGCAAGTACGGCCTTGGTCGCACGTTTCGCGTCATTTGCGATCTGGTGCTGCTCCATTACCTTACTCGGCAGGCGACACGGCCTATGCACTGGTTCGGGACGATTGCCCTCGTGCTGGGAGCAATCGCTGTGGTGCTGGCCCTCCTACCCAACGCCCTGATCATGCCGCTGCTGGGAATGATTGCCGGCGTGTCCAACTTGAGCAGAAACCCCTTGGGTCGACTCGTTAGCCGTACAGCATTGCTTGTGCTCTCTGCCTCCGTGACCCTGACTGCACTCATTTTTCTTGGTCTTGGTATTGTCGCCGAGATAGCCGTGCGAGCGTGGTACGCGCAAGAGGCGGCGCCAGCTGGCCGACGTCCCCTGTACCGAATTAGGGAGCATCTCGAACGACACCAGCAACAGCGCGCAGTGAGTAGTTTCGGGTTTCGAACGACGTAGCGGTTTTAAGGTGGCGCACTGCGAAACGCTGAAGCACCTGGTGCGGTATCGCGAGAAGCGCCCTGCACTGCAAGGCTCCTGAACGCGGACCCGGATAGATCGGGCCCAGTATACGCGACCGCTGATGAAATTCATGTTAGCATGAAGCGGAACCGGCAGGCATTGGTAGCTAGCGCTTGGATGCAAAAGTTTGCGTCCCCTGCCAGTGTCATTCGTACCGGCCTTTGCGGGATTTTTGTTTGACTGCTTCCTTCTCGTCTCTTTCTTATATCCGGTGGTAAATACGCTGCTCCGTCCTTTCATCCAGTTTCCCTCCTGATAGTCGAAGGCTGTCAACAGCTGCGTTCGAGTTCGGACGTGAAGTTTCGGGCACTTATCTATCTATGCCGTTCATGCAGAGGCCGAAGTCGTCATCTACATTTCGCTCGCCATTTTGATCTTCTTTGTATGCAGCAGCAGCAGCAGCAGTGCACCATCTCCAGCGGCGACACTTGGGTGCCGTCGGGTGCTTCCATAGGCGCACCACCATCCAGCCTCCTCCAGACGCTGCCTCGTGTCGCGTCAAACTTGCTTCATCGCAAGGTGTACGCCCTTGAAGGACACAGGGGCGCTCCACTCGATGCCCTCCTCCGTTTCGACG
>Ga0078972_1005531_pt1 | contig 31886 bp, 28 predicted proteins | sample YelNatPaOPGAMG01_FD_67568 | JGI IMG/M metagenome (GOLD analysis project Ga0078972, IMG submission 67568) | Hot spring thermophilic microbial communities from Obsidian Pool, Yellowstone National Park, USA - OP-RAMG-01 (SPADES assembly) (version 2) | ecosystem: Environmental > Aquatic > Thermal...
GATACTTGGCAGGGTAGGATATGATGTTAGTGTGGAGGAGGAGAAATTTATAAAGAAGTGGATAGGCTTAATAATGAAGAACCTAAAGGCGTATTTAAATGGGACGTATCACAATGGCTGTAGAAAGCATTTACAGAGGTATATTGATGAGTATACATACAGGTTCAACAGGAGGTTATGGGAGAAAGAGTTATTCAACAGGTTACTTTTTGCCTGTGTTAATGCTAAGACGATAACTTATACTGAACTAACTGGATAGCTTTATTAAACACCCCTCGTCCACCCTATCACTCACCTCACCAAAAACTAAACTTCTGTCAAAAACAGCCACATTTTCACTTCTATTGATAGTCAACAGGTAGATTTTTAACAAAATATTTCTAAGGGTTTATAAACTAAATTAAAGTTTTTCTTTCAGTAATAGCATCTTAACTTGAGATTATGGTAAAAAACACTCATCACTGCTGGCACATATTAGTCAAAAAGACTTTACAGCATAGCAACGCTGTCTTTTGATTTTATCAAAAATTAGAGTTTTGCAAGAAACAGGCATATTCTAACTTCTTTAACGGAAGTATGTTAGAAGACGCTATTTTGCCTCGATACCCTGTAGGAATTGATTCCCAGAGAAAGATCTATAATCAAATTTCTATAACAAATTAAAAGGCAATAAAATTAGCGATTTCTACTCAAATTGTATTCAATAAAAGAAGCAAACTTCTGTTTATAATGCTGGGGTACATCCAGATGTTCCAGTTGATTTTTAAGGAGATGGTATATTCCGTCAATTTTCTGTCTTAGCTGTGTATCTATTTTATATGCTTTGATTAATTTTTGCACTTCTTCTATATCGCTATTTTTTAGTCTTTTCTTTTTCAGAATTGCAGATAGTTTTTTTCTTTCTTTATTATTCACTGAGTTATATAGCAAATACAGACACAGAGTTTTTTTTCCTTCTCTTATGTCTGAGCCTATGGGCTTACCCGTTTCTTCCATAGAGCCGAAAATACCGAGTTCGTCGTCCTTTATTTGAAAAATAAGGCCAAGATTTTCACCAATGTATTCAAGCTGTCTTACTATTTTCTCTTCAACTCTTCCAAGAATACCTCCTATCATCATTGGTAATGAAAATGTATACCTTGAAGTTTTATACAAATACATTGATAGAATTCGATTTTCAGATAATTCACTATCTGTGTTTGAAAGGAAAATATCTTCCATCTGTCCAAGGCATACATGACTCATTTCTCTGGAAAAAAGAGAGATTATTCTTTTAAGCCTTAACTCTTCTATTTCAATCCTGTTAAGATTTTCAAATGCAAGAAAAAATGCAAAATCCCCCGTACAAATTCCCATTGACATGCCATTATGATAACTATCCTTATTAAACATTTTTGAGTATTGATAATATATTGTTTCTTTTCCCCTTCTCTTTTCATCCTTATCCATAATATCATCATGAATAAGTAATCCTGAGTGCAGGAGTTCAAGACTTATTGCGGCTTCTATGGAATTCTTTGAGAATGAACCAGTAAGCATTTCTTCTGTAAAAAGGATCAGGCTTCCTCTAAGCATTTTGCCACCAAGGGTAAAATCTTTAAGTCTTTCTACGATGTCGTTTCCCCAAAAATTTATGTAATGAAAAGAAGGCTTTATCCTTTCGAAGTATTCTACAAGTGCATTTTCAACTGTTTGCTTGTAAGTATTCAAAGGATTCATTTTCCACCTCAATTTTTAAGTATGTATAGTTTAATTTTTGAGTGGCAAAAGTCAAGTTCTGGATGTTTATAAAATTTATTTTTACGATGTTTGCTGAAATCAAGATTTTTTTGTATTTACTTTGATTTTGCCTCTAACTAATAAAAATATAAGTGCTTGAGCTGAAGGATTTTTTGTATTTTCAATAACAGGCAATACAATATTCTTAAACAAAAAATCACAGTTACTTATAATATTAATCAAATAGTATTCTTGACATATTTGTATGGAGTTTGTATAATTTTGCTTAATTATGTCGTTTGGAGGTAATAGATGAAGAAAATTATTCTTTGCTTATTGCTTGCTTTTGTTTTTTTGACGGGTTGTACAGAAAGTAAAGAGGTGCTTAAGAAAAGTTCAATACCAAAATTTTCTGTTACAGAGGATTCGACTGAAGTTACAATTTATTTTGATGTAAAAAACATAATAGCCACAATAAAACCTGAATCCATAAGGGGAATGAACCTTAATAATTCTATGCAGGTAGCAAAGGTTGTAGATAAGGCTCTTGCTTTGAAGATTCCTACCATCACCTATCCTGCAGGAAATATGGGGGATTCCCAGGATTGTAACAGAGAGATAGACTTTTCTCTTTTTTCATTGCAGCAATCAATGGTAAATAATCCTTTCACCTTTGTTCAAACAAGGGTTTTTGGAGGAAGTGTTGAAGGGGCAGTTCAGTCAGTAAAAAATGCCGAGAAGGTTGGGATAAGAGTAGATGTATGGAGCATAGGAAATGAGCCTGATCTATATCATAAAGCCCATGCCCCTGAATGGACACCAGAATACTATAATAAAGTGTTCAGGGAACAGGTAATGGCAATGAGAGCTTATAAACCTGATATAAAAGTTGCCGGACCTATGGTCAGTCAACCCAAGGATGACTGGATACTTTCTTTTATAAAAGAAAATGGAGATATTGTTGATGTTTTAGCCTGGCACTGGTATCCCACCAGTGGGGATGCTTCTGATGAACTTGCTCTGGCAACAGCACCGGATATTGTAAATCAGATTAGAAGATATAGAAAGTGGTTAAAGGATCCTGCTACCAATCCAAAAGGCTATAAGCGGGATATTAAACTTGCTCTAACAGAGTATGCAATTCACTGGAACACTCCTAACAAGAGGCATTTGGCTGATATGGTTGGTGCCATGTGGCTTGCGGAGGTTTTAGGGTATCTTGCAAGAGAAGGTATTGACTATTCTCATTATTTTTGTTTTGGAGAGTATGGGGGACATTCACTCTTTGAATCGGGAAATTTTGCACCAAGACCCTCTTACTGGGTTTTTAATTTTTATGCAAATTATATTGCCACAAATATGATTGATGTGGCATCTTCTGATTCAAAGGTAAAGGTTTTTGGTTTTAAAGACAATGATGTTTATTATTTCATAATTGTGAATCAGAGTCAAAAGAACATAAAAAAACTTACTTTAAGTCCTTTAAATCTTGAAAAGAAGCTTTCAAAATTGGAAGGGAAAATACTTACAGGGGAATTAAAAGGGCCTAAAATAACAGAAATAGGGTCTAACATAGATGGAAATGTTTTGCTGGAAGTGCCTCCATATTCAGTTACAGCACTGAAGGTTGAATAGAATTTGATTGTTTTTTTATTTTGTTTCCAACTTCTTTTAAGGCTGGAAAATGTACAATTAGTGGATTTTTAAGTTTAGAAGGCTGTGTGAAAACTTAAGTTTTCAGGTTTTAACCCCTGATTTCGTTTAAGGGTATCAGGGGTGGCAAAGAATCCGGTTTAAGTTTTTTGCCGAAAATTCTATTTTAGTAGATTTTTACATAGCTTCGAACACGGTTAAAAATACATAAAACAATTAATGGGTGGTGGTTTATGAAAAAGTTGTTTTTTGTTGCTTTTTGCTTTTCTTTTGCAATATTTGCAGTGCTTACCAGTCTTTTTGTAGTTCTCTACTTCAGGTTGTTTCCTCATAGAGCAATTTTTGTATATCCACTCTCTTTTGTTTTTGGTTTTCTACTTGGAATACTTTTTTACCTTGTGCTTACAAAGTTTATGAAGTGATCTGGAGGAATTTATGAAAATATTAAGAATTTTATCTTTTACATTAATATTCATTATTACTGTATTCCTTGTTTTAGGAAATATTTTTTATAATAACTTAAGAAAATATCTTGATAGAGATTATTTATCTTTAGAGCTTTCCGATGAAATTCTTCTTGGTTTTGAAAAGGCGAGCAGAAGTAATGCTGATTTTTTGCTTTATGTAACCACTGATAAGAAAATTTATAGAAAATTTGAAAAAATTATAGTTGTTGCAAAGTTATTAAGAAAAGCAGACAAAAGTACTGTAGAAAATGGAAAAATTGAAGTTATCTTTTATAAATCCAGTGGGGAAATTTTGAAAAATATTGATGGAAAAAACTCTATAGTTCTTTTGTATGATAAATCAGCGGGTGTATGGAAAGGAGTATTTTTCCCGTTAGATTTTTATTATAAGGGCAGCGTAAAATTAGAAGTTATTGGTTATCCTGATACCCCGGAATCTTCACTTTCAGTAAGTTATAACTTTTTCATTGAGAGCGCAGAGCCTTCCTGTAGAATTGATAAAGGAATGTCTTTTCTTGGAATATATTCCCTCGAAAGGGTTTCAAAAAGAAATATTGTATCCCTCAACGGAAAGGAGGTTGACTGGAATTATTTGCCAGAGTGGCTTTCTATTCTTTCTTTTGATGGTGTATTAATGCTTTCGGGTGTTACAAAAAGTTTTGAAGAGGATGTGAGCCTCACCTCTCCATGGGACAGAAACAAGGTAACTGAATCAGATCTTCTTGCAGAAAAAACAGTGCAGCGAGGGAAAAAATTTGCTGGATGGATTAAAGCTTTGAAGGTGGAGGGTACGTATTTAAAGAAAATTGGTTATAAACCAGCCCTGATTTTCGATGGAAACAGCTTTTCAGAGGATTCATCCACGATTTCGATGCTTGATGAAAACAGGAAAAAGAGTCTGGCAAGGTTATTTTCTTCCTTTATGCAGAATAAGAATTATTCATTTGTGGGATTTTCTGATATTTTTCTTCCAAAAAATACAGGAGTAGAACTTTATGAAGAATTTCTGAAGGATTTGCAGATCCCTGTTTTGCCTCAGTGGGATAAGCTTTCAGGGGAAGAAAAACTGAGGTTTTTTCTCGATAAATTAAAGGATAAAGATTTTCTTTTTACTTTTGAAAACTGGAAAAAATACTATATGGCCTCATATTTAAGAGAAATTATTAATGAAGGAGGGCATTCGAAAGCCATTTTTTACTTTTTAAATTATTCAGAACTCAAAGAATTTCCAGAGTTATTGAAATTAATTTTTGATTGTGGAATTGATTTTGTTGTGGTTAATTTCAATGAATCTTTTCTGGAATTAATTAAAAATCTTGACAGTATTAAAAATAGCGATCTTAATGAATTTGCTGACAGGGTAATTTTTTCCTACAACCTTGATTTTAAAAATCTGGATGTAGAAAATTATGATGTAGCAGCTATAGAAAATTATTTTGCCACATATTTACTATACATAAAGGAAATGAGTCGTAAATACAATGTGGCAGGATTCGTTATCAATGACCTATACAATGCCATGTCAGGTAAAAGAGGACCTTATTCACCTCTCGACTGGATGTATGGCCTGGGAAGAATAGTTTTTGAGTTTAAAAATATAAACGCTCAATTTCCTTTTTTATTTTATTACTATTTTCCTTTTGAAATCCAGTATGATAAAGAATATAAATTTTTTGTAAGATTTGAAAATGTTTCAACTTTTACTTTGAAAGATGTTAACATAGATATTCTTGATTCTGAAGGAAACTATTTCGTCAAAGGTTTTACATTGCAAGAAATACCACAAGGAAAAGTTAAGGAAGCCTCCTTCCCTGTTGTAATATCAAAGAAAAGTGAAATTTTTATAAAGAAGAAACAAATACTTGGAATAAGACTTACATGGGATGAAAAAACTGATAAAGGCAATTTTAAAAAAAGTTATTTAATTTTTCATACTTTTAGAGTTGCTTCCGAAACGAATTGAACTAAGTTAATTATAAAGAAAGAGCACTATCTTTCCTTGATAATATTGCCAGTAGAGCGTTTGCAATTATAAATAAATAGAATACTGGCAAGAGTTTTTCTACAACGAATCTGACATTTATGAAATAATACCAGATAGGAATAATTACTCCACCAGAAAAGATTAAGATGTAGATAACTATTTGTATAAATATGTTTCTGTAAAGCTTAAAAAATCTTGAAAGTATTAATGTAAGGAATACAAAATAAAAAAAACTCTGCCACACAAACTGGTTAGTTATTCCTGCAATCAGGGAAATTGTAAGAAAAGAAAGAGATAAAACTTCAATCTTATCCATTTTTTCTAAATAATAAAAAGAGAGTAAAATCATTCCCTCTCCCAAAATGCTGTAGTGAAGTAAATAGTTCCTATGTCTGATGTAAAATGGTGAAAGTGAAAACAAAAGCCCTAAAACAAATATTTTCTTCCAGTTCACAATCTTACCTCATTCCAGAAGAATACAGGTCCGTCCTTACATACTAACCTGTAACCGTTGGAAGTATCCACAGAACAACCTTTGCATACCCCAAAACCACAGGCCATATAAGCTTCAAGAGAATAATATGCAACCACTTTATTTTTGCAGGCAAAAAAGATTTTATTCAGTGCCTTAAAAAGAGGGTTTGGACCGCAGGCAAATATTGTTTTATTTTCTATCCCATATTCTATAAGAAGGTCAACAACAGTGCCTTTCTTTCCTGTACTACCATCTTCTGATACAAGCAAAATTTTTGTATTTTCTGGAAAGATACTTAAGTCTGGTAATAGTTCTTTTGTTTTCACACCATAAAGTAAAGTTATATCACTAAATTGTCTGGCAAGGAAAGGAAAGGGAGCAATCCCTATTCCTCCAGCAACTATAAGGGGATTTTTTACATTTAATGGGAAAGAATTTCCAAGTGGCCCAATGATATTTAAACTTTCTCCCTCCTGTTTTTCTAGTAATAATCTCGTCCCTTTCCCCTTTATTTGAATCAAAAGTTTTATTAAGTCACCTTCTACATCGCTGATTGAAAATGGCCTTCTTAAGAATGGCACATAATCTTCTGTTACTCTAATATTTATAAACTGACCTGGTCTGGAATTTTTTGCTATTTCTTTTGTCTTGAGAGTAAAGTAAAGAAAGTTGCCCTGAATTTTCTTTTTTAATATTATAGCAGATTCCTGAAATCGCAAATTTCCTCCACTTTATCTCGATATTTTCCGCTTTTTCATCAATATGAAAAGCAAGAAACAACTAATGTAAGAACAGTATCTACCACTTTTGATTATAACTGCTGATATATAAAAAATCAATTTTAACCCAACTTCATACATTGATTAATAGAAAATTCAGATAAATCGAGGGGTTAGATTTTTTAAATTAGTCTACCATCTTTTTTGTTTCAATAAAATTACTGAAAAGCTTTTCATTAATCTTAAATAACTTTAAAATTTCTTTTTGTTCCTCCTTTAGCTGGGTTATTATTTCATAAGTTGTGTTTTCTATTTCAAATATTCCAATATTATATTATCAATTATGTCAAATAAAATTAAGAAAATTAAAGAATATTATAACCCTATGATATTAGTCTACAATTTATAAAAGAGAAATTGAATCCCCCTTTAAAATCAATATCTTACAAATTTTGTGTTTCAAAAAATGTATGAAGTTGGATTTAAATCAACTCGATAGTTGAAAGTTTTAGCATAATATGTTAGAATTTAACATTAAAGGTGGCTTTCCATTAAAAATTGTGTAGTTAAAAAATTCTATGGTTAAGAGAGAAAATTAAAAATTCAATGGGTCTGATGGGGGAAAATATGGAAAGGAAATTGTATGGAAAAATCTTATTCCAAGGGATTTTTGAAGTTAAGAAAGGAACTGAGACTGCTAAGAAGTTTTAGTGGTTTTTTTGTTACTTCTTTCTTTATTTTTCTTTTTATTGTTATCTTGCATTTCAGTTTTTTTCTGAAATTGTCTGAGCTGGATTTTCAGAATAGTATATCAAAAAGAATCAATAGTTATTTTGCTTCGGAAATTTTTGGTGTAAAAGAAATTTCTGAACTTTTAAATTCAAACTTTTTTAAATTAAAGCCTGTTTTTGCTGGTATTAACTTACCAGGGAAAAAAGAATATTTGTTTTTTGATTTTTCAGAGAAAAGATTTTTAGAAAAATTACCTGATGATGTAAGAAACTTTTATCCCGTCACAATTACAAGGCCAGAGCAATTTTTGATACTTTATTTTGAGAAAAAAGATGTAGAAAAAAACCTTTTTCTCTCCTTACTCTGTTATGTTTCTGGATTTTTTTGTTTATTTATTCTTTTAGTAATTTTAATTAGCTTTCTCATAAGCAAAAATTTTATCTCTCCTGTTGAAAAGATAGAACATTCTATAAACAGGGCTATGAATGGAGATTATTCTTTTAAACTTACCTGGAATTTTAGTACTCCGGAAGTAATAAGAAATTTATTTTCAAGATACAACTATTTACTGGATATACTTGAAATTGAGGAAAAGGAAAAGAATTTCCAGATTTATACAGATGGACTTACACATCTTCCAAACAGACAGAAAATATTGCTTGATATTGAACAGACAATTAATCCAACCCTGATACTTATGAATATTGACTTTTTCAAGGAAATCAATGATTGTTTTGGAAATACAGCAGGGGATCTTACCCTTATTTCAGTAGGTCAAAGGCTTAAAGTTCTCCAGAACAGATTTTATTTTAATCTTTACAAAATGTCTGGTGATGAATTTGCTCTTCTTATTGATAGAAAAATTGAGCTTGAAGATCTTTATATGACTATAAAAAATATTATATCTGAAATCGAGGAAATTCCCTTTGTTATCAACGGACATGAAATATTTATAAAAGTAAGCATTGGTGCAGCAAGATCAGAAGATATTGATCCTCAGAATTTAAAAGAGGGTAAGTGGAAAAGCCTTGCAACACACGCTGATATGGCTCTGAAAAAAGCTAAAAAAATAGGGAAGCACTTTCTGATTTATCATGAATCGATGGAAATTCATAAGGAGTTTGAAAGAAATCTAATCTGGAAAAAGAAAATAAAAGAGGCTATAAATACTCACAGAATAATTCCATTTTTCCAGCCCATTTTGAACAACAAAACAGGTAAAATAGAAAAGTATGAAGTACTTGTAAGGATAGCTGATAAAGAAAGCGGAATAATAACTCCTTCTTATTTTCTGGAAGCTGCAAAGAAATCCCATCTTTATGAGAAAATTACAAAACTGGTTTTAAGTAAGGCTATAACTTTATTTCATGAAAATAATTATGAGTTTTCTATTAATTTAACAATACAGGACATAATAGAAGAAGATATTAAAAACTTCATTTTCAATATCCTTGAGAAAAACAAAAGGGTTGCAAAAAGGGTTATTTTTGAGATTCTGGAATCGGAAGGCATTGAAAATTACAATGAAGTTATAAACTTTATAAAGAGAGTAAAGGACTATGGATGTAAAATAGCCATAGATGATTTTGGAAGTGGCTATTCAAACTTTGACCATTTGATGAAATTGGATGTGGATTATATAAAAATTGACGCCTGTCTCATTTCAAATATTGTTACAGATAAAAATGCAGAGATTATTACCAGAACCATATCAAATTTTGCTAAAGAATTAAACTTAAAAACTATTTCTGAGTTTGTGTATTCAGAAGAAATATTTAAAAAGTCTATAGAGTTGGGTATTGATTATTCTCAGGGTTATTACATAGGTAAACCATCCGAAAATATTTCCTCAGTGGCAAATTAAATTTTTTGACATCCTGCACAACTTTATTTAAAATTTACCTCAGCTACTTAACTTTTATTTAAAGATTATCTGGTAACTTTAAGGAGAAAAGTAATGAAAAACGAGAAGAAGAAAATTGGCTATCTTGAGGGATGGGTTTCAATTCTCATAAATACGGCACTTTTTGTTTTTAAATTTATCGCGGGAATGAAAAGCCACTCCATAGCTGTTATGGCTGATGCATGGCATACACTCTCGGATAGTTTTACATCAATAATTGTAATTATTGGTTTCTGGCTTGGGGCTAAACCAGCCGATAAAGAACATCCGTTTGGACATGGAATGATAGAAAATATATCTTCAATAATTATAGCTACATTGTTAGGTGGAGTGGGTATAACTTTTTTCATTGATTCGATAAAGAAGATATTAGCTAAAGAACCGCTTGAACTTAATATTTTTACGGTGATTGTTTTTTTAATTTCGGTGCTGGTAAAAGAAGCACTTGCACAGTTTTCGTTTTACCTTGGAAAAAAAATAGACTCCGGGGCTTTAAGGGCTGATGGATGGCATCACCGCTCCGATGCTATTGCGAGTTTACTAATCCTTGCCGGTGTTTTTACAGGAAAATATTTGTGGTGGATAGATGGAGCTTTGGGTATCGTTGTATCTATACTGATTGTAATGACAGCAAAGGAAATAATATTTTCTTCTTCAGGAAGAATAATTGGGGAAGAGCCGGATGAGAGTTTTAAAAAAAAGGTGGGAGAAATTGTCAGCAATGTGTCTAGCAGTATTAAAGAAGTTCATCATATTCACCTGCATGATTATGGAGATCACAAAGAATTAACCCTGCATATCAGACTTCCCAACAAAATGAGTGTAGAGGAATCCCATAATCTAACAAAAGAAATAGAAAGCGCAATTCATAAGAATTTATCAATTGATACAACAGTTCATGTAGAACCAGAGAAGTAAGATTTTACCGTAGATTGATAAATAAAAAATCACCAACTTTTAACCAGTCAGGATAAATCAAGAAAGTTTTTTGACATTTCATTTGAGAGTAATATAAAATAACGAAAAGGTGAAAAAATGGAAATCAGAATAGCAAGTGAAAATGACTATAACGAAATTGTAAGTTTATGTAAATATTTCAACACTTCACCACTTACATTTGATAAAGAGTTTCTTTTGCTTTCACAGGGGAACGGAATTCAACCATCTTTTGCAAAGGTAATAATAAATTCTCCATACACTTTCACAATAGTAATGTCAGAAAAGAATAATATTTTAGGCTTTATTACAGTTGGAGTAAATCCATTTCTTTCAAATATGCTACATAAAAAAATTGGCAATATTCTTCTATTAGTTGTTAAACCTGAATATCAGGGGAAGGGATTTGGAAAAGCCCTTGTAAAAAAAGGTGTTTTGTTTTTGAAATCTCTGGGTGCCGAGCTTATAACGGTAAGTACAGATATTTATAACATTCCTGCCATATGTGCTTATGAAAGTAATGGGTTTAAGTTTAGAATGAGCTGGCATATTTTCAGGTATTTCAATTTTGACCCACGTCCCGGTAAGTTAAATGAATTTATTGAACCAATTGTAAATATAAAAAAAATTTATAATTTTTATGACTCTTTTTATAGACCTGTTTCTCTTTTATATGAAAATACCCTGGATAAAAGTTTAGTAAAAGATTATCTCTTTGAAAACCTGCTGGATAGTATTTTGAAGGGGAAAATTTTTGCCCTTGAATATACTAATGGTAATAAAGCAATATTAACTTATCAGTATGATGAAATATTGCAGGAGGCTTTACAAACAGACAAAAGGGTGGTAAAAATCCTTGACATTCTATTCTTACAGAATATTGATGAAAGCGAGAAAAACTTTTTAGCCAGAGAGCTTCTAAGCGACATAAAAAACAGATTATTTGACGCATGTCTTGTGGAAATGTGGGTAAGATCAGAAGACCAGTATTTAATCAAAACCCTTGAGAGAAATGGATTTTCTCTTTCTTATACAGGAGTATACTTACATTATAAATTTTAAAGATTCGGAGAGAGCGGGATTCGAACCCGCGGTACCTTGTTAAGGTACAACACCTTAGCAGGGTGCCCCCTTCGGCCAGCTCGGGCATCTCTCCAGTTAAATTTCAAACCTCTTTCATTTTAATTCAATCACTTAAAATTTTCAAGTTTTTAGAAGTTATAATAATCTTTAAGAGCGCTAAAATCATTCTATCTCCCATTTAAGAATGAAAAATTTTTTCATTATTTCAATTTTCTTTATACTTTTTTGGTATTTTTACTAACGGGGCAATTTAAGTTTTTAGCTTTCTCTAAGCTAAAAAATCAAAAGTTAATTGACAGTTTTCCAGTAATAAAGTTGAAATTAAGTAATGTAAATATTATAATTTTTAAGGTGAATTGGCTAAAACTTCTGAAATTTTGCGAAGAGTTAAAGTTGTTTGGTCTTTAAAATGTATAAAAATCCAGAAATTGATTAAATGGGGGAAAAAAATGAAAAAAATTATTTCGATACTGTTAATTTTGTTATGTTCCGGCTCTTTTTTATTTTCTCAGAGTGTTAAGTCGAAAAGTGGAGAGCTTCTCTTAAACAGACTTAAAGATGGAAATATTGAAGTAGAAACGCCCTTTATTAAAGCTGTTTTCAGCCCTCGTGATGGGGGAAAAATTATTTCCCTGATTAACAAAAAGAATCTTGAAGAAATTGTTTATTACAACACAAATCTTCTGGAAAGCTCAGGTTTATGTGGTGATAATTTCGATATTCTCTGGCCAGGTGATGAGACAAAGCCTTATTCTATAAGGGCTACAGCCCTTACAAAGGATGAAAGTGGAGTTCTTCTGGAATTCACCGGTTCTGTAAAGGATTTTATCTCTTCCAAGGATATAGCCTTAAGAAAAAGATACACTTTGTTCAAGAATTATCCTTTGATTTCTATTGAAGTAGAACTTGTAAATAACTCCTCAAAGGATGTTTCGTTAATTTATGGAATGAAAAATTTTTTTCAAACTGAAAGTAATTCCTATTCCAGAAGTGTCCTAACTTCAATTGATAATGAAATTGAAGAGATTCCATTCTTCCCTTTGTCAGGGGAGCACGGAGATACAATAACTCCCGATGCAGACTTTATTGTACTGAAATCAAAGGAAACAACAAAATCTCTTGCTTTAATTCTGTTTGACAGGGAAAATATTTTCTTTGCAGATAGCTGTCATAATCTTGACAATTTAAGTATAGAGCTATACTTTAAGCAAATGATTCTTTCTCCGAAAAAACCCCGCTTAATTAAATTTGACCTTTTATTGCTTGATGAAATTCAGTCGATAACTGCTGCCAATTTTAATAACAATATCTTAGCAGATATAAGGTCAGAAATTAAGACTGGCAGGTTGTTTGTTAATTCTAAGTTTTTTAAATATGGAGAAGAAATAAATAATCTTAATGTTAAAGTTTTACTTCTTGACGAAAATGAAAAACCCATCGCAACATTAAAGGAAGAAAAGATTGACAAATTATCCTTCTCAACTCCATTTGAACTTAATACATCTATGGAAATTTCCAGGATTAAAAATCCTTTTGTAAAGTTGTTCGTTCAAATTACTGATTCATCTGAAAATACAGTTTTTTCCTCAATGCAAAAGATAAAGATTTCTGGAGAACCTTCACCTCTAAGTACTAAAAACAAATTGACACTGGACATAGTCTGGCATTTTAATCAACCTTACTTTGAAGATATGAAGGTTAATTCGGATAACCTTCAGAAATATTTGAAGAGTTATTCAAATGTAATTTCTTTTATTGAAAAAAAGCCAAAGATAAAAAGTGATATGGTAATAAGTGGAATGCTGCTTTACAATCTTGTTCAGAATCAACCGGAATTCATAGAAAAAGTAAAAGATTTGATAAATAAAAAGCAGTTGAATTTGCTTGCTACAGGATTCAGTTATTCTCCTTTTAATATTATTTCCCCACGGGATATTGAAATTCAGATCCAGATGGATAGAGAACTGAAATTCTCTTTATTTGGAATCAAACCCGAGGGTATTTATTTCCCTGATCTGGCATTTAACAATACCACATTAGAACCGGTAGTGAAAAACCAGATTACAGTGTGTTATTTTAGTGACTCTTCTATTTTTTCAGGCTATAAAGATTTTCCCGGTATGAACTATCACGTCCCATCAAGGGTTATAAGTAAGGGATTAGGATTAAATGCACTTATTGTTGACACAAAAGCAAGGCAGATTATAAAAAGAAAATCTGAAAGGGCTATAAATGATTTTATTAATTATCTGACTGGTTTGCAGAATGAAAACAAAGAAGGGAAGTATCATATTGTTCTGGTAATTGATGCAGAAGATTGGAGTGATATAACATTCCTTGAACAGTTATTTTCAAGGCTTGAAAGTCTTGCCTGGGTAAGCTTCAGTTCAAGTGATGAAATATTCAAAGCCATTATTCCTACTCAAACCATACTTGGAGAAAAAATTTCAGGCAGCATTTACAGAGATGTAATCACAAAGGAATCCACATTCAAGCCATGGTATGAACCAGAGGATAAAAAATCTTCTGTTATAAGTCAGTTTCTAGATACCAGTGACATTTTATCAAGAAATATACAAAAGATGGAGCTGGCAAAAACAACCTATCCCGAAAGAGATTTTTCATATCCCTACAATCTTTATGAGAAAGCAATAAGAGATTTCACCCTTGCAATTCAGGGGGAGCTTATAAAAAATAATAACTCAAAAAACCTGAAACTTGTAAATAACCTTGTTGAAAGAGCCAGAAAAACTGTTGCTGGAATTTATGACCTTTTGATTGACATAATAAAGAATAAGAAGATAAAAATTCCAGGCTGGAAAGATAACTCTACCATTTTGCCTGAAGAAGAAAAAATTCTTGCTTTCAACAAACTCAAAACAAAACTCATTTTTTTACCTGAAAAAAGAGTGGTCCCGGAAAAAGTAACTTCTTTCTCAATAATCAAAATTGAATTCAGACTACCCGAGAGGCAAAAGGATATTGATTACAACAATGTCTCAGTAATATTTAACATTAATGATGGTGAGGAGTATTATCAGACAAAGTCTGTCCTTGGTTTTGATGGCAAAATGAGTGCATCTCTTGGAAGCGCAAAAACAGGGGATGAGTTAAAATGCTATGTTTACTTCAAAGATAAGAAAGGGAACTCATTTATTTCTGAACCTTTTTCGGTAAGTGTTGAATGATAAAATTGAGAAAGATAATAAAAAAAATGTTGACTTTTATTTAAAAGGATTTTAATATATAGTAAGTTTAAAGTTGATATCAAATTTTTGTTTTTAGTAAGTTAAAATGAGACTGTATTAAAACTCAGGTTTTATGAGTTTCATTCTGATTGCATCTTGATTGTCTGTTGATTTTATCAATAGTTAGATTTTTGGCAGAAAATTATATTCTATTTTCTTTACAAAGAAATGTCTTATAAAACGATATTTCGTAAAATCAACAGATAGTTAAGGAACTCTATCATTAATAATGAATTATGTTTTTCAATATGTAACTAGTGTTATTTAGCTGGGTTTTACACAGTCTCAATGAAAAGTTTGTCGGTTTTAGAGAGTAAAAGAGACTGTTTGAAAAATTTAGTTTTATGAGTTTTCATCCTCATTGCAGTTTAAGGTTGTGCTTCTTTGATAAAGAGTTAAGTTTTTCATATATTATGTTGAAATGCTATTTTTGAGACTTTCGTACAGTCCCAAAACTTTCTCTTTTGATTTTATAAAAATATTTTCATAAAAAAGTTCAGAGATGGCATTTTCTAACATATTGCCATTAAAGAGTAAGTGCCAGGGGTTTAAAATTTTTTATAAATTCAACAAGGTAAGGCTGTGTGAGAAAACCTACTTTAAAGCTGTAGATTTATGGGTTTCATCCGGGTTTTAGTCTCAGGATCTGTTTGCGTAATAATGAGTCAGGTTTTAGTTATGTGAGGAATACTATTTTTATGACTTTTCACACAGTCTTTCTGTGCGGATTTTTTTAGTGATTTTTCTACATTTTTAGGGGCAGCAATTTTTTTTAAGTTGGGTAAAAAATGAAATTTCTGGTAAGTCTTTTTAAAGAAATGGTTTTATTCATTTCAATATTGTAAAATTAGTGTTTTTTATAAGAAGATTGAGAGTGTGTAAAAACTCAGGTTTTATGAGACCTCATTATTAGAGGTTAGTTGTTAAGCAGTCGCACTTTACTAGGTTTTTAAACAGGCAGATTGATTTTACATATCAAAAATGAGGAAATAATTGTTTGTCAATAGAAAACTTTCTGGTAATTTTGTACTTAGATTCACTTTTTATTTTCTTTTTAATTGAAATAAAAATCTAAACATAGAGGTAAGATGTTATGCCAAAAAAGATCAAGTTGAAAAACAATGGAAATGATGAACTTTTCCAGGAAAAGAATAATTATGAACTTGATGAGCTTTCAGAAATTGAAGTTGCTGAAAAACAAGAAGAGAAAAATGGACTTTTTGATACTTATGTCCCTTCAGAAAATGGAGAACAAATAATCAAACAGGTTTTTACGGAGGATAATAAACTTTACATTAACAAATTAAAACAACTTCCTATCACTGATTTAATTAAAATAGGAGAATATTTAAAGATCGAAAATCTCGAATCAATGCATACACAGGAGTTAATATATCAAATTTTGAGAAAACACTCTGAAAATGATGGAATAATATATGGTGGAGGAATTCTTCAGGTTATAGAAGGTGGGTTTGGGTTTTTGAGGTCAACAAGATATAATTATCTATCAAGTTCGGATGATATTTATGTATCTCCATCCCAGATTTCTCTATTCAAATTAAGAACAGGTGATACAGTAGAAGGTCAGATAAGGCCTCCCAAAAAAACAGAAGAAGAAAAGTTTTTTGCCTTGCTTAGAATTGAAAAAATTAATGATAAACCTCCAGAAGAGGCAAGAAAAAGGGTTCTTTTCGATAATTTAACACCGCTTTTTCCGGATAAAAAGATAAAACTTGAAACCGATCCTGACGAAATCGCGATGAGGATAATGGATCTCTTTACTCCAATTGGCAAGGGACAGAGAGGACTTATAGTTTCCCCTCCAAAAGCTGGTAAAACAATGTTACTCAAAAAAATAGCAAATAGCATAACAAGAAATCATCCAGAAATAAAACTTTTAATATTTCTGGTTGACGAAAGACCTGAAGAAGTTACAGATATGCAGAGATCAGTAAAAGCTGAAGTCGTAAGTTCTACTTTTGATGAGCAACCACAGAGACATGTTATGGTTGCACATATGGTTTTAGAAAAAGCAAAAAGACTTGTTGAAAGTGGGTATGATGTTGTGATACTTCTTGATTCTATTACTCGTTTAGCTCGTGCATACAATATGGTTGAGCCTGCAAGTGGAAAGGTTCTTTCTGGTGGAATAGATGCAAACGCACTGCATAAACCAAAAAAGTTCTTTGGTGCGGCAAGAAATGTTGAGGAGGGAGGAAGCCTTACAATTATAGCCACAGCACTAATTGATACTGGCAGTAAAATGGATGAAGTGATTTATGAGGAATTCAAAGGAACAGGAAATATGGAAATTCATCTTGATAGAAATCTTGCAAATATAAGAATATTCCCGGCTATAGACATTAAACTCTCAGGCACAAGAAGAGAAGAGTTGTTATTACCTCCTGATGATCTTGAGAAGGTTAGAATGCTTAGAAAGGTTTTTGCTGGTATGTCAAACGAAGAGATTATACCTAAACTGACATCAGCAATGAAGAAAACTTCTTCGAATGAAGAATTTTTAAACAATCTTCAGTATTTTTCAAACACATAGCATATAATTATTTTTTAACCGTACCATCTGACTGAAAATACTTTAATCATACTTTAATTCTTGAGTGTTATTTTTTATTTTAACAAAAGAAAATAATATTAAAACTTGTGTTTCCAAAGCTTTTTCTTTATAATTTACTTCTGGAGTAAGAATGTATGAAGAAAAGTATTATGACAAAGTTTAACTGGATATTTGTGATACTTGGTGTTTTTGTAACCTATCTTGGTTTCTTTTTAATCTCTTTTATTACAACAAATTATGATGGTTTTTATGCCTTTATATCCGTGCTAATTACAGTAACTGGTTTAGTACTTGTTGTTATAGGACTATCTGTTAACTTTGAAAGAACGAAAGAATAATTACTTTATGCCTGTTTTTACTGTAAAAAATCAAAATATAAAACTTGTTGATTTTCTTTCAGAGAACCTTTTCATTTCTAAAAATAAGGCAAAAAAGTTGGTAGATTCGAGAGAGGTATTTGTTAATAATCAGAGAGTATGGATAGCAAGTTACATTTTAAACAGGGGGGATGTGGTAGAATATAGAGATATTTTTTCTTTCGAAAGAGGAAAAATTGATATAATTTATGAGGATGATTTTATTATTGTGGTAAACAAGCCCCCTTTCATTGTTACAAATGAAGAAGAAAATTCTGTCGAATCCTTTCTCAGAAAGGAAAAAGGGTTTGAATCAATCAGAGCAATTCACAGGATTGATAAAGAAACTTCCGGTCTTGTGCTTTTTGCAAAGAATAATGAGGTTTTTGAAGCATACAGGAAGTTATGGATGAAAAAAGAGGTAAAAAAGGTTTACCTTGCCATATCCAGTGGAGAAGCAAAATTTAAAGAAAAAAGGATTGTTACTCCCGTGGATGGTAAATTTGCTTTAAGTCTGGTTAAAGTTGTAAAGATCAAAAATGGCTTTAGTATGTTTGAGGTAGAAATAAAGACTGGAAGGAAACATCAGATCCGTAAACATCTCGCCTCTATAGGTCATCCAGTTGTTGGGGATAAAGAGTATTACAGGGGAAAAATTGAAAATGATATTGTGAGGTCTGTCCCAAGACAGCTTTTGCATTCTTATAAAATTGAATTTTACTGCCCATTCACCGGTAAGCCAAAGAAATTTTTTTCTCCTGTGCCTGAAGATTTTAATAAGTTTTTCAGTAAGATATGATAAACAAATTAACCAGCCCACATATCGAAACTGAAAAGCATAGAGAGTAAACCAAACAAAAGTATGCTAAAAATACTCCATATTCTGTCAAAAATTTGATTTTTCCCGAGACGTACAAGCATAATGTAAATGTTTGTCACCGGAAGTAAATACCTGTGCATTCCTTGGGAAACACCGCTTGTTATGGAAAATATAAAAATTAAAATTCCAAGAATAGTAATGTTTACAAATTTTTTACCTGTCAAAAGAAATGAAAATATGGTGATTAGAATTACAATAAATTCAATAAAGTAATATGCCCTTGTGGGTGGATTCCCCGAGAAAAATAGTAGATACAAAGCTTCTTTCCAGTTTAGGAATGAGTTAATCAAATCAAAACCACTTCTTCCAAAGAATGCAAACTCGACAAATTCAAATCTGTAACCAAGTGGCGAAAATTTCCAGGCTAAAAACACAGTTACCGGGATCAACACAGGCAATAAAGACAAAATTTTTACTTTTTTAAAGGAGAAATTTTTCCACTCTATTTCCTTTATCCACTGAAGGATATAGAATGGAACAAGTAATATACCGGCTGGCCTTGTAAGAAAAGCAAGGGATGAAAGTATACCAGCAAGCGTCCATCTTCTATTTATTATTAAAAGAATCGAAAGGAAGAAAAGCCCACAAAATAAACCCTCTGTATATACTTCACCCATAAAAAAAGCCGAAGGGAAAACTGAAAAGTAGAATACCCCTCTTAATGCTGTTTCATTATCAAAAAATCCAGACATAAAAAGGTGAAGAGAAATAAATGCTATAAACGTTCCAAGTAAAGATACGATTACACCAGAAAGCGTTAATGTTTCAATGCGGGTTAGAATATTAAACTTTTCGAAAAAGCAAAGTGGGTAATAAAATATCCTTATCATTAAAGGATAAAAGGGAAAGAAAGCATAGTTGAGACTGTAACTTTCACCTCTACCACCTGCTTTACGGACGAGTTCATTATCATAACCCTTGTCTGCAATTGCAAGGTAAAATTCCGAATCCCAGGCAACATGTTGGTTCAGGAAATTATGAAGCAAATAAGGTCTAAAATTCCATGAATGTTCCTGTGTTTCAAAAATTGTCCAGTAGAGTGCGGTATCAGGTTTTTTTATAACAAATCTACTTGTGACAAGCTGTTGATAGAAGATCAGACAAACAGACCATAAGAACCAGTAAGCTATTACTTTTTTCATACTTGAGATTTTAGTTAAAAATAAAATAAAAATCAACAAGAAATTTGTTTTCTATAGCTTGCAGAATTTCCATTACAACATTTTTTTTAGAAAGTTTTTTACCTTCTTTATAAAAGTTTAATTCTTGAAAATTGATTTCTGATATGATATACTTTTCCCCGTATGGAGGGTTTTATGGAGAAATATGTTTTAATAACTGGAGTTTCAAAAGGTCTGGGATTATGTCTTGTCCAGGATTTTTTAAAAGAGGGTTATGTTGTTATTGGTTGTTACAGAAGTATGAACCAAAATTTGGAACAGATAAAAGAAAAGTATTCTGAGAATTTGAAGTTAGTTGAAATGGATGTTTCTTCTGAAGTTTCTGTAAAGAATGCTTTTTATAAGGTAAAAGAAATTACAGATGCCATAGACGTACTTATAAATAATGCTGCTGTCTATCTTGAAATCAAAAGTGCACCCATATACGATATTGATATTGATAATGCAGTTTCAACTCTTAATATTAATGCCGTTGGTCCTCTAAGGGTGTTAAAATATTTTTACTCTCTTGTAGAAAATGGCAGTCAAAAGATAATTGTTAATGTTTCTTCTGAGGCTGGAAGTATTTCCGATTGCTGGAGAGATAGAGAGTTTTCCTATTGTATGTCAAAATCAGCTTTAAATATGCTTACAAAAATACTATATAATTTTTCTAAAGACAAAGGTATAAAGGTTGTAAGTATACATCCTGGATGGATGAAAACGGATATGGGTGGGAAGGATGCAGATATTTATCCAGAAGAGGCCTCAGAAGGAATAATAAAGTTTGTAAAAAAAATTATGCTAAAAAAAGAATTAAACCATCAGTATTTTGACTATAAAGGAAATCCCATGAGATGGTAGTTTTTACATTGAATCGTATATTAATTTTAAGAGTAGTGTATCACCTTCAATATTCGGACTTTCACATACAAGAACACCACTAACAGCATAGTCCTTTAAGCATTTCAGAAATTCTCTTATTTTAAAATCACTTTTTCTTATATTCAGATGGGATTGTTCTCCTTTTTCTGAGTACTTTATTCCAGAAACATGTATATGCATATCATAGAGTGCTTCTTCACCAAGATTTTCCTTTATTGTTTCAAGTATACTTGCAAATTCTTCATAAGTATTGTTCTTACCTGTTCTTGCATGAAGATGTGCAAAATCAATGCAGGGCATTATATTACCACCAACATCCTTTGTCAGGTTAATCACTTCCATCAAAGAACCAAATTGTGTTTTCTTCCCCATTATTTCAGGTCTTATCCAGACCTTTAATGCCTCTTTTTCAGCAATTCTTTGAATTTCTTTCATTCTTTCAAGAACAGTCGGGTAAACTTCTACTGGTTTATTGCCCATATAGTATGCAGCATGAAAAACTACACTATAACCCCCTGCAGCATCAAGCATTCTTGCGGTATTTAAAATGTGCTGTATACTGGCGCTAACTTTTTCCTTTTCATTTGAGTAGAGATTTATATAATAAGGGGCATGGGCTGTTAAGACTAAATTCAGCTCTTTTGCAAAACTGCCATATTCTCTGGCTCTTTTGTAATCAAGTTGAACACCTCTTACATACTCAATTTCCATTCCATCAAGTCCAAGTTCCTTTATTCTTTTAAGTCCATTTTCTATACTTTTTTTTCCTTTTGTAGAATAGGGAATTCCAGGTGTCAAGAAATGCAATTTATCCATAACTTATTCCTTTATTTTAGTTTGACTAATATATTTTTTTATAAGTTCCATAAAAAAAACTTTTGAAGGATAGAATTTTTTTACAGAAAGAAAAATAGAAGTGGAAGAGAAAAAGGCAAAATTTTTCAATACATTATCCTGCTTGAGATTGATCCTGTCAAGCTGATCGGAAGTACATAAAAATCCTAATTTTACAACGTGTCTTTTTTTCTTTTTATTTATGTATTCATCCAGAAAAAGAAAATCTTTTACAGCTATGTTTTCCAGCCCTAATTCCTCTTTAATTTCTCTTTTTATACATTTTTCGAATGTTTCCCCAAATTCAAGGTGTCCCCCAGGTAAAACCCAGTATCTTTTATCAAGCTTTTCATGTTCTACAAGGAGTAATTCGTTGTTTTTGTTAAATATTACAGCTTCTACTCTTACTTCTATTGTGTCATTCACAATTTACTCCACTTCGCTTTTAGTATAAACGAAAAAGTTTTTTAAGTCAATTAGGTAATAATTACTTTGAACTAATAGGATTTTATTCAGATTTTTATCTTTTTAACGCTTACACTTTCAATAATTATTTTTCCGGTGTGTTCTCCAAGATCAAATTCTACCCGACAGTAAGGGTCATTTTCTTCCTGCATTAAAAATTCCAAAGAATATTCCTTACTTTCTTTATCTATTTCAAATTTCTTTGAATAGTATGACTTCCAAGGTTCTTTTCTCTGATTAAAACCTGCTCTTAATATAAATTTTCCTGATTTAGAATATGCTTTAAAGTTTAAAACATATTTATATTCTTTTTCTAATTCGATTGGAGTTGTTAGTTGTATTTGCCAGTCATATTTTGCTTTTTTCCAGATATTTATTTCAAGTCCATCATTTAAAAGTTTGAAATCCGCTCCGCCGTAATTATTATCTACCCAATATTCCCATTCTGAAAGTCCAGCAATAAAATTTCCATTGTCAATAATTTCATCTACTGGGACAAAATTTGCTAAAATTCTTGTATTCTGGTAAATTTTGAATTTTATTGTTTCGCTTTTAGAATATAAATCTCCATACCATCCTACAAAGCGATAACCTTCTTCGGGTATGGCAGTTAAAACAACATCTTCTCCAAATTTTAAATTATTTGTATTAATATTTGATTTCACTTTTCCCTTTCCATTTATCTTTATGTCTATACTTTTAGGCTTGCCATCATCGAGTTTATAGACTCTTACATAATCAACATACAAAACCTGAGGAAATACAGTATTTCCAATCCCGCCGTGTTGTCTACACCAGTCTCCACCTACCGCATTGTTTAAAATTATATAAAATGGTTTGTCAAATGGCCATACGGAAGAATCGCTGGCTTCTTTTCTGTAAGTAAAAATTTTATTGGTATTAAAATAAAAATCCAGTCTATCTTCAAACCACTCAACAGCGTAAATGTTAAATTCACTATGAATTTTGGGATCATAATAGAATTCCTGTTTGTGTGTACCAATTTTGTGGTTAAATTTTTCGGTGTGAATTGTAGAATATACATTGTAAGGATTGTACCATCCAAACATTTCCATTATGTCTATTTCTCCACTTTTGGGCCAGGGACCATAAAAATTTTTTGCTGGCATCATCCAGAAAGCAGGCCATATACCTCTTCCGGAGGGGAGTTTTATTTTTGCTTCAAACCTTCCATAAAGCCATTCTCCCTTTCCTTTCGTATTTATTCTTGCCGAAGTATATTCCTTTCCTTCCATCCTTTCCTTTAAGGCAATAATCTTTAATATGCCATCCTCAACGATAGCATTTTGTGTTCTACTATCAGTGTAAAATTGTTCTTCACCGTTGCCCCATCCCCATGCGTTTCCTTCTGTCTCGAAATTCCATTTTGATGGATCAGGAAGCCCGTTGTAATTGAATTCATCAGACCATATTAAAATCCATTTTGCCATATTATCTCCCCAGGATAAGTTCAAAGTAAGTAAAACCAATATAATTGTTAAAAACTTCATTGAATATCTCCTGCCGGCTTTTATTATAAATTTGATTTTAAAAATTTTCTACCTTTATAGTTTATTAGGTAAGAATTTTTTGATATATGAAAAGATTGGTGTTATAATTTAAAAATAAACCATTTGAAAATGGGGTTAATTTTATGATGAGATTTTTTAAATTATTTATTTTTTTACTTATAACTGCTGGTTTTATCTACGGGGGAGAAAATTATCTTATAAAACTTGCGGTTTTAGATGTGACATCACGTACAGTTATGAAAGAGGTTGACAGGTTGTTTCTTACAGAGAGAATTCAGATAGAACTTTCTAAATATAAGGGACTTACAATAGTTGAAAGGATTGAACTCAAAAGAATTATAGATGAGCAGAAATTGCAGCTTTCCGGTATAGCCGAAAAGGATGCTGTAAAAATTGGAAATCTCATAGGTGCAGACAAGATTGTCACTGGTTCATTAACTGAAGTTGATGGTAGTTTTTTTCTTACTGTTAAGGTTATAGATGTTGGAACTTCAGAAATAGATTTTATAGATCAGATTAGTGGGGAAAGTACACCAGAATTAAGTGATAAAATAAAAGAGATAGCTAAAAATATAGCTCAAACTCTTTTCAAAGAAAATGTTGTTCTCAGACAGGAGGAAACCCCCAGGGAGGAGAAGAAAGAATTTTCTTTAGAGGAAAAAAAGATAAAAGAGGTAAAAAAAACATACTGGTTTCCTTTTGGAATATATTTTGTTCCCTCCATTCAACTTCCTCCCTCATATTTTAATATAAGGGGAGGAGCATTTGGTTTTATAGGTGGTTATGAAAATTTGTACGGTTTTCAATTTGGTTTTATGAATTCCAGTCAGGAAGTATATGGCATACAAGATGGATTTTTAAATTTTTCAAAAGTGAAAATGATTGGTGTTCAAGTTGGTTTTATCAATAATGCATATGAAATTAAAGGTGTCCAGATAGGTTTTTTAAATTTTGCATATAATATTAAAGGTGTTCAGTTAGGATTTTTAAATTTCATAAGAGGCAACGGGCTTTCTCCCATGATGTTTGGTATAAACATTGGTTTTTAATGTTCTTACTGAGTCAGTTTTCTATTTTCTTTCACTTTTTTATCTGAAATACAATGGCTTTTAGGACAACTTGTACAGCCTGCGGGTTTTTTACTGAAAATCATAACTATGCTTTTTACGATATAAGCAATTGCAAATAAAAATGAAACACATATTATTGTATATGCTATTATCTTTTGCATTGATTTTTCCTCTTTTTTAGATTATTATGATTAAACCCAGGGTTTTAACTACAATGAAAGTCAGAATATATGCAAGTGTTATTCCATAAAAAACTGAAAAAAGTGTCCATTTTATGGAGTTTGTTTCCTTATAAATTGCACCAATTGTTGCAATACAGGGAATATAGATTAAAACAAACAAAATAAAGCCAAAAGCAATTAAAGGATTTATACCGTTTTCCCCCATTTTTTTCTTAAGAAGGTTAGGCTCATCACCAGTTCCGTAAAGAACAGATATTGTGCTTACTACCACTTCCTTGGCAACAACACCAGTTAATAGAGCCACACCTTCTTTCCATGAAAAACCAAGAGGTCTGAAAAGAGGGGCAAGAAACTTTCCTATTCTTCCGATAAAACTGTACTCTAATTCAAAGGACTTTTTGGCACTTTCTATCTCTGTTTTAAGCAAATCAGTATTTTCTTTTTCAGTCGCCAGTTTTTCTTCCATTATTTTTATTACTTCTGGATACTCTGAAGGCTTTGGAAAGTAAGAAAGCGTCCAAATAATTACAGAACCAATGAGTATAACACCGCCCATTTTTTTCAGGAACTGGGAAACTCTTTCCCAGGTATGAAGGATTAGACTTCTTACTGTAGGGAATCTATAAGGGGGAAGTTCCATAACAAAAGGAATTGATTCACCTTTAAAAAAGAAAGTCTTAAGAAGTCTTGCACTCATAATAGCAACAAGTATACCTGTTATATAAAGAATAAATATTATCATACCACCATTTTTCGGGAAAAACATTGATGTAATGAGTATATAAACTGGAAGCCTTGCCGAACAACTCATAAATGGATTGATAAGAGCTGTAACTATTCTATCTTCTTCATTTTCAAGTGTCCTTGCCGCCATAATTCCTGGAACATTACAACCAATTCCTATGAAGAGAGAAATAAAGGATTTGCCATGTAGCTTGAGAAGGTGCATTATCTTATCCATTAGGAAAGCAATTCTTGCCATATAACCACTGTCTTCAAGAAAAGCTATAATAAGAAAAAGAATGGTTAACTGAGGAAGAAAAACTAAAACTCCACCTACTCCCGAAATAATTCCATCAACCATAAGATCCTTTAATATTCCATCAGATAAAAAAAGTTGTGTTATCTTGCTTAAATAAATGATTAGTTTTTCTATGTAATCACTGAAAAAGCCACCAATCTTAAATGTTAATTGAAAGGTAGCCCACATTATAATTATAAACAGGGGAATACCAGAGTATTTATGCAAAAAAATGCTATCTAAAAGCTCAGTATAGTCTATTTTAGAATGAATATTTTGTCTGAAATTCACACATTCCTTTATAGCTCCAAGTATAAATCCAATTCTTCTTTCATAAAAAATTTCACTTAGATCCTGTTTAAATATTTTTGAGAGTTTTTCTCTCTTTTCAGTGACAAGCTGGAGTAATTTTTTATAATCTTCATCTCTACTGAGAATATTAGTTATCTCCTGGTCATTTGATAAAAGTGAGATAGCAAACCATCTTGAAAAATACTCTCCAGTAATTTCGGGAAAACAACTTTTAAGTTCGCATTCTATTTCTGTTATTGCTTTTTCTATATCTTCCCCATAGTTTATATGAATTCTATCCAGTGGATTTGCTTCAAGTTCAGTAATTACAGCTTCTAATAGCTCATTAATTCCCCAGGAATTTTTAGCGATAAGAGGTACTACTGGAAATTTTAAAAGGGCATGAAATTTTTTTAAATCAACATCTATTCCCTTTTCCTGCATTTCATCATACATGTTAATTGCCAGAATGATTCTACTGTGAGTGTCTATAAGCTGGGCTGTTAAATAAAGACTTCTTTCAAGCGTTGTGCCATCCACTATGTTTATAATAAGATCTGGTTTGTTTTCGATAATAAAATTTCTTGCAATTTTCTCTTCAATAGAGTTTGGAGTAAGACTGTATATTCCGGGTAGATCAACTACCTCGAAGGCGAAATCTTTATAGGTAAAGTAACCCTCTTTCTTTTCCACAGTTACACCAGGCCAGTTACCTACATGCTGTCTTGCACCGGTAAGAAGATTAAAAAGAGTGGTTTTTCCACTATTTGGTGCACCAACAAGCGCTATTCTATAAGTTTTCATCTTAACTCCACTTAAGCCACATCCACAAAAATGTGATGTGCTATCTGTTTTCTTAAACTTATGTTTATTCCCATTACCTCAACTTCTATGGGGTCGCCAAAGGGAGATTCTCTCTTTTTGATGATTTCTTTTCCTTCTCTTATACCTAAAGATCTAAGTCGCTGTCTTAAAAATTGAGGTCCTGTAAGTTTAACTATTGTACCTCTTTCTTCTGGAAGAAGTTCATCAAGTTTCTTTAACGGCATATACTTTTCCCTTAATAAAAATCAGGATTTTTTCGAAATAAATTCTTTCATTTTCAAAAGAGTTTCATCTGAAAGACAGTGTTCAATTTTACAGGCATCCTCTTCGGCGGTTTTTTCGGAAACACCAAGTATTTTCATAAGAAAATCCTTGAGTATAAGGTGCTTTTTAAATACTCTTTTTGCCTGAGCTAGACCTTTTTCTGTGAGTTCTATATAACCATAAGGTTCCTGAACTAAAAGCTCTCTTTCTTTCAGCTCTTTTAAAGCCTGCACAACAGATGGTCCTGAAACAGAAAGCCTCTCAGAAATATCCTTAACTCTTGCTACTTTTTTGTTAATCATAAGTAAATAAATGGTTTCAAGATAATCTTCAAGACTCTGAGTCATTTAATTTCTCCTAAAATTGTTAGTTTATACTAATAATTATAAATATAACTAACTTTTATGTCAAGTTTCCGAATTGATTTAAAATAAATCTATTCGAAATGTAATCGTTGCCTCAAAATAAAAATCTACTCGAAAAAGATGTAAAATAATCCTGCTTATACAATAGGAGGAGGAGAAAAGTGAGGTTAACGATGAAAGAGAGGGAACCCATATACAGGGTTATGGCAGAAAGATATCAAAAAGCGAGGTAAGAAAAAAGAATGACAATCCTAAAACTCCATACCAGAGACTAATAGATTGTCCTTTTCTTCCAGAAGAAAGAAAGAAACAATTAATAGAGGAACATAAAAGGCTAAATCTCTTTGAATTAAAAAGGGAGATTACAAAATGCCAGAATATGTTATTACAGATTCAGAAACAGAAAAGAAAAGGTTTAAAACCTACAAACTACGTTAATTTCAAGTAGATTTTTATTTGACGCAACAGGTTTTTAAATTTGTGCAACCTTTTTAAATTTTTTTACCTTATATATAATGTAAGCTAAAAAAATTCAAAAGAGGAAGAAAATGGAAAATTCCCCCGATAGAGATTTTGAAGATTTCTTTATAAAGAATCAAGAGTTAGTTTATAAAGTAATAAAAGGTTACATATTAAGTGATGAAGATGCAAAGGAGCTTACAGTTGAAGCTTTTATAATAGTTTATAAAAACTGGCAAAGAGTGGCAAAAATGCAAAATCCAAGAGGATATTTGATAAAAGTTGGAGTAAATCTTGCAAAAAAATATCGAAGGGAAAATGGAAAAAATATATCCATTTTTTCTCTTGATGAAAACACCCCTGCTAACACAAAATCTGTTGAAGATCAGACATTTGAAAAAGATAAAAATCAATGGTTAAGCAGGGAAATAGCAAAACTAAAAGATATAGAAAAACAGGTAATAATTTTAAGGGATCTTGAAGGATTAAAATTTGAAGAGCTTTCAAGGTTTCTTTCAATTCCCCTTTCCACTGTAAAATCGCACTACAGAAGGGGAAAATTAAAAATTATAAAAAGCTGGGAGGTACAAAATGGAGAAGAATAAGTGTAGAGAAGTAATGGATTTTATTGACGAGATAGAAGATTTAAAAAGCTTGCCTTTAGACTTAAAAGCTCATATTAAGGATTGCAAGAGTTGCAAAAAATATCTAATGCTTACAGAAAATCTAAGAGAGTATGGGAAAAATTTTCCTTCTGTAAATCTTAAAGGCTTACTAAAACTTTACATTAAGGAAAGTGAAACAAAAAGAAAAAGAGTTTTCAGCTTCAAAATTACTTTTGTAAGTTTGATTATACTTATTCTGATTTCAGCGGGTTTATTGATGTTCCAGCAAGCCAAGAAGAATACAAATGTTTTAGCCAGTGGAAAAGAATATACAGAAACTCTGGATTACTTCTATACCATTGCAATAGAGTTTTAGTAGATTTTTTTTGAAAAACAACCTTAAGGAGGTAATGTATGAAGAAATTGATGCTCTCCCTACTTATAGCAAGCACACTGGGTGGTTATCTTTTGGCTTTTCCTATGGGAAGCAGATATGGGTTTTGGGGAAAAGGGCAAATGCAATTAATTGGACGAGAAGGAGTTGCAAATCCATTCTTTGACGAATATTTCTGGATGCATCCTAATTTTCCTGATCCCGCTGTAAGGGATTTATTGAAGAAATACAGGGATAAGATGGAAGACATCTATTTTGAATCACGAAAGGAAAGAAGAGCTCTTCATGATACAAGAATGGAATTGTATCTAAAACTCAAAGACCTTTCAAAGAGGTATAACACAGACAAAAGCTTAAAGAAACAGATCATTGAGGTTACAAAGCAGATTTATGATGTTACTGAAAAAATTCAGACTTTAAACAAAAAGACAATGGAGAAGCTTCAGCAACTCAATGAAGAAAGAAAGAAAGAATTTTCAGAATTTTCAAAAAAGTGGCTTGGTGAAATTGAAAAAGATGAAACAAAACTATCAAATTTCGTGGAATGGATAAATCAAAGGGAAGAATACAGAGAATTTAGGAAAAGAAGATAACTGGCTATCAAATCTTTGATCTTTTCATCGAAGCAGGAGGACTGTTCTGAAGGATAAAAATTTTCGGACAGTCCTCCTGTTCATTTCCAATTTTCTATAGAATTAAATAAGTTAAAATAAAAAATTGACTTTTCTCTGTTTTTTTCATTAAAATAATTGCAGGGGATTGTTATGAAATACAGAATGCTTGGAAAAACGAACTTCTTGGTTTCAGAAGTTTCTCTTGGAACATGGCAGCTTGGAGGAAAATGGGGAAGCAAGTTTGACGAAAAACTTGCTTTTGAGGTTTTAAGTAAGGCTGTTGAAAATGGAATAAACTTTTTTGACACGGCAGATGTTTACTCCAATGGATTGAGTGAAAAAGCTATTGGAAAATTCTTAAAGCAGTGCTCAAAAAGAATTTATGTTGCAACAAAATGTGGAAGAAGACTTAATCCTCATTTAGCAAGCGGATATACTCCTGATTCCCTCAGAAAATTTATAGAAGATAGCTTAAGAAATTTGCAAGTTGATACAATTGATCTCATACAGCTTCACTGTCCGCCAACAGAGGTTTATTATAAACCAGAAATATTTGAGTTTTTTTATAAACTTAAACAGGAAGGAAAAATCTTAAATCTTGGAGTCAGTGTTGAAAAGGTTGAGGAAGCCATAAAAGCTATTGAATACCCAAATGTTTGCACAGTCCAGATAATATTTAACATTTTCAGACAAAGGCCTTCTGAGTTATTTTTCAAACTGGCAAAACAAAAGAATGTTGGTATAATCGTAAGAGTCCCTCTTGCAAGTGGTCTGCTTACTGGAAAATTCACGCTCGAGACAGAATTCTCAAATGGCGATCACCGCAAGGGAAACAGAAATGGTGAATGGTTTGATAGAGGTGAAACTTTTGCAGGTGTTGACTATGAAAAAGGTCTTACTGCCGTTGAAGAGTTGAAAAAAATATTTTCTGCTGAAAAACCTCTTTCCGTATGGGCAATAAAGTGGATACTAATGTTTGATGAAGTATCCACAGTTATTCCAGGGGCCTCAAGACCAGAACAGGTAGAAACAAATGTTATGGCTTCGGATGTAAGAGATTTGACAGAAGAAGAAATGGCAAAGGTAAAAGAAGTCTACGAAAAACACATAAAGCCTGATGTCCATCAGAGGTGGTAGTTAATGAAAAAATTAAGCAAATTATTTTTCATTTTGCTACTTCTATTCTACACAAGAATTTTCTCGATTGAAAAAAGAGTTATTACGCTTGCACCAAATCTCACTGAAATTATTTATTTTCTTGGTCTTGAAAAACACCTTATAGCAAACACAATATACTGTAACTACCCTGATGATGCAAAAAAATTACCAAAAATCGGTGACCTTTGGAATTTTGATGTTGAAAAAATTGTGGAATACAACCCTGATTTTGTGCTTGCTTCTTACTCAGGTAATTCAAAAACACAGGTCGAAAGATTGATTTCTCTGGGTATAAAGGTTTATACAATAAAGGAAGAGAAGGTTAATGACATTCTAAGTAATATTGCCTTCATTGGAAAACTATTTAATGTTGACACAAAAGAAAAGATTAATTTTCTTTCATCAAAAATAAGCAATTTAAAACAGCCTGCAAAAAAGAAAAAGGTTTTATTTCTTCTTTCGATTAGACCATACTACACTGTTTCAAAAAATACATTCATAGGTGATATGCTTAATATTGCAGGTTTTGAAAATGTAATTGACACCAAAGTAAGATATCCACTGATTTCAGAAGAGGAGTTTGCAAAGTTAGATTTTGATACAGTGCTAATTTCTGATAAGTTTAAAAATGAAGAAGAATTTTTAAAAAAAAAGTTATTAGAGTTTGGTAAGAACCCGAAAATATATTTTCTTCCGGAAGATCTATTCTCAAGGCCTGGTCCAAGAATTTTCGACCTTATAGTAGAATTAAATCAAATAGCAAAATAAAAAAATATAGTAGCACTGGCAAGCCAGTGCAACTAGCTACCGTTAACCCCCCAGCTGTGTGGAGTAGTGGGTTTTACAGCCAGTATGTATTGTAGGAGCAGTGCTGGTAAACCAGCACCACCAGCTACCGCTAAAAGCCGTCCCCGCTTGTGGGGTAAAGGCTACGGCGATTTTTCTGTAGCTTTTTTCACAATCGGGCGGAACTCCACATCCATGTGGTCGGCAGTTCCAATCGCAAACCTAAATTTTATCAGCCCAGCACTG
>Ga0078972_1005533_pt1 | contig 31883 bp, 33 predicted proteins | sample YelNatPaOPGAMG01_FD_67568 | JGI IMG/M metagenome (GOLD analysis project Ga0078972, IMG submission 67568) | Hot spring thermophilic microbial communities from Obsidian Pool, Yellowstone National Park, USA - OP-RAMG-01 (SPADES assembly) (version 2) | ecosystem: Environmental > Aquatic > Thermal...
TGACTTCGGCATAGGATTTTCCTCTTTTTCCTATCTCCGGACGTTGCCGGTGGATTACCTGAAAATAGACGGCTCGTTCATTCGCGACATGGACACCAATCCGTCCAACCGCGTTTTGGTGGAAGCCATGAATGCCGTCGCCCATTCGCTGCACAAAAAGACCGTGGCCGAGTACGTGGAAAACTACCGTGTCCTGGCGATTCTACGGGACCTGGGGGTCGACTATGCTCAGGGCTACCACCTGGGGAGGCCGGCCCCTACGTTCGAACTTTCACCCGCTATTTCCTGCCCACGTTGAAACGGAAGTTGATGATGTCGCCGTCGGCGACCTGGTATTCCCTGCCCTCCAGGCGGAAGCGGCCTCTGTCGCGCACGGCGGCCACCGAGCCGCATTCGTTGAGATCGTCGTAGTGGTACACTTCGGCCCGGATGAAGCCGCGTTCGATGTCGGAGTGGATGCGGCCGGCCGCCTTTACCGCCGGGGTTCCGGCGGTGATGGTCCAGGCCTTCACCTCGTCCTCGCCCACGGTGAAAAAGGAGATCAGGCCCAGACGGCGGTAGGCCTCGCTGGCCACCCGGCCGATGCCCGATTCGGCTAATCCCATGTCCGCCATGAAGGCGGCGCGGTCCTCCGGCGGCAGTTGTCCGATCTCCATTTCCAGGCGGCCGCACAGTTCCACCAGCGGGATTTCCTCGCCTTGGGCGAATGCGGATAATTCTCCGCGTCCCGGGTAGCGCAGGTCCGGCATCTGCGCCTCGTCCAGGTTGACCACCGCCATGACCGGCTTGTCGGTCAGGAAACCGAAATTGCGCAGCAGCACCCGCTCCTCCCGGGGGAGGTCCAGGCGGTCGAGACGTTTTTCCTGCTCCAGGGCCGCCAGGCAACGGGTCAGGAGGTCCTTTTCCCTTTCCGTTTCGGGAGTGGCTTTCCGGCCGCCGGCAATGCGCTCCAGGCGGCGTTCCACCACCTCCATGTCCACCAGCAGCAGTTCCGTGGCCAGGGCCGCCAGGTCGCGCCGCGGGTCGGCGTCGTCGCCGCCGAAGGACCGCAGAACGTAAATCAGGAGGTCCACGTCCCGGATGCCGGCCAGGAACCCGGCGGCGGCCGCCCGGTTGCCGGGGACGAGGCCGGGGACGTCGCTGAACTGGATCTGGGCGTAAACCGTTCGCCGGGGCTTGAACATGGCGGACAGGAAGTCCACCCGTTGGTCGGGTACCCTGGCCACGCCCACGTTGGTCCGCGTGCCTTCCGTGACCGACTGTCCGGTCAGCAGGTTGAAGACGGTGGTCTTGCCGGAGCCGGTAAAGCCGATCAGCCCGGCGGTCAGGTTAGCCACGGGCATTCCCCTTTCCTGGTTCCATGATGCTGAAAAACTTGGCATACAGGTCGCTGCGGCGGTGCCGCAAAAGCGGCAGGGAGTTCCTGACCCGGACCACCTCGTCCAAAGGCAGGGCCACGCGGATAATTTCTTCTCCCTGGCCGGCCCGGGCCAGCACCGTGCCCCACGGATCGACCACCAGGGAGTGACCGTAGGCGGTGTATGGGGCGGAGGGATCCCGGGCACAGCAGGCCGCGGCCACGAAGACCTGGTTGTCCACCGCCCTGGCCCGGGCCAGTAGTTCCCAGTGGGCCGGTCCGGTGACCAGGTTGAAATTGCCGGGCACGACCACGAGTTGCGCTCCGGCCAGCGCCAAAAGACGGAAGAGTTCCGGAAAACGCATGTCGTAACAGATGGCCAGACCGAGCCGGGCCTTTTCCGTAGCCACCACGTTGACTTCGTCACCCGCAGTCAGCGTTTCCGACTCGCGAAAGGCGACCCCGCCCTCAAGTTGGACGTCGAAGAGATGCATCTTGCGGTGACGGCCCAGAAAGGATCCGTCCGGACCGAAGACGAAGCAGGTGTTGTAGATCCGGTCCCCGTCCCGCTCCGGGATAGAGCCGCCCGCCAGGATGATGCCGTTTTCCCGGGCCGCCGCCCTCAACATTTCCAGGGTGTTCCCGTCCGGCCAGGTTTCGGCGAACACGGGGAAGAGGTCGGCCTGGTAGGGACAGTTGAACATCTCCGGCAGGAGGACCATGTCGGCGCCCGTGGCGGCGGTATCGATCATGGCCCGGGCCCTGCTCAGGTTGTCGTCTTTGTTAGGCCCCGGGCGGAACTGACAGATGGCCAGCACAAACATGAAACCTCTCCATGGACAAGAGCCCCCGCCAACGGCAGGGGCCCCGAATCAATTGACCTGTACCACTTCCTTGACTCCGGGTACCGTCTGTTTGAGCGACCGCTCAATGCCCTGTTTCAAAGTCCAGGTGGCTCCCGGTCACCCGCCGCAGGCGCCCCTGAGCCTTACCTGAACCTGCCCGGAATCGGTAACCTTTACCAGCTCTACGTCACCGCCGTCCGCCTGCAGGTAGGGACGGATTTTTTCCAGGGCCGCTTTCACTTCTTCCAGCATGGTCTCTCATCTCCCTTCCCGATCATTGGGCGACATGCAACCGGCGTTGTGTCCGTAACGGAACCGGGCTCCCCTAGCACCTTTGGCTTCTTAGGTTTCCCCAGGTCATTTTACAGCAATCGGCCGGCGAAGACAAGGAAAAGATTGGCCGGGGGAGGGGGCCTTGAACGCCGGTTGGCGGTGAAGAACGGCATGGTCTGGGGACGGCGGGAGATTACGCTTTTCTATGGAAGCCGGGCCCCAGGCCTTCCGAGAGTGCCAGCCATCGGTCGGAATTTCCCCCTCGCCGGGCGGCGACAAAACGCCACGCGGCATCAGGAAACCGTTGACGGCGGGCGGGGGGTGGGGTATAATATACCGGTAAGCCGAAGTGGCGGAATTGGCAGACGCAGCGGACTCAAAATCCGCCGGGCTCAACACCCGTGTGGGTTCGACTCCCACCTTCGGCACCAGGAATGACAAGGCCTCCGGGCCTTTTTTCTTTCTGCAGGCAAGGAATAGGGGCGGTTGCGGGAAGTATTCAGCCTTCCTACAAAATTTCCGGGCAGACAATCTCCGAGCATTTGATGGCGGGTAATACCATGCTTTGCTGCTGGCAATAGAAAGTACACGGGTTATTGCCTAATATTATAATACATCCCACTTTTTGCCATATGCCGAGATTAGTATTTATGCATCGAGGTTCCATCCCTGCAGGATTCAAGGCAACGTCGGCCAAAGAAGGAAGATACGTATGTGTGTCGAAATTTGTCTTACAACCGGATGGCATGATCTACCGAGTCTTCGGCCGGGCTGGATTGTCAGGCGCCAATATCTGGGTGATGACAGATCTCGGTAGGCTCGCAGCCCGATAGTTTTTTTAGTATAGAGTTCGTTAGAGCAATCAGTCACACCTCGAAACGTTGTTATGCTATAAGGAGTGGAACATGTCATGAAAGATGATATATGTACTTTAAGTACCCTCAAGGATATTGTTAAAACATTTTGCGAGGATCGTGATTGGGATAAATTCCATAATGCCAAAGATTTAGCTATTGGTATTGTTACCGAAGCGTCCGAGGTGATAGAGCATTTTCGCTTCAAGTCGTTGCAAGAGATAGAGGCAATATTTCAAGATAAGAACAAAAAAGCGGAGATTGCAGAAGAGTTAAGCGATGTATTGTTTTTTGTTTTAAGATTTGCACAAATATACAATATTGATTTATGTACGGAATTTTTCAGGAAAATCGACAAGAATGCCATAAGATATCCTATTGCAAAGAGTAAGGGCTCAAACAAAAAATACACGGAGGTTTAGTAATAATGAGGCTCTATGTTGGTACTTCGGAGCAATTTATACAGGATAACATCCTAAACCAAATTGCAGAGAAATTAAAGAATACCTTCTTTGCCTATAATAGGTATTATCCTTCACTCCCAGAAATTCGGTCATGGAGAAACTCCTTAAGAGCTATGTCGCAAATGATACAATATGCAAATCTTTTGGATAACGGCATTATTTTGGAATACCAGTTGCCATTGACATCAAGGCGCCTGGATTGTCTGATTTCAGGAAGGGATGCAGATAACAATGATTCTGCTGTTATAGTAGAGCTCAAGCAGTGGGAAGAGTGCAAAGAATCCAATGGAGAAAACGAAGTAGTCACATTGGTTGGGGGACAATATCGAGATATGCTTCATCCCTCGGTTCAGGTAGGGCAATATCACATGTATTTGCAGGATACCCATACAGCGTTTTACGAAGGTGAGAGCCCCGTTCGACTAAGTTCGTGTTCGTATTTACATAACTACAACTATTATTCAGATGATGTTATTTTTTCGGGGAAGTTCACGGAGGCAATAAAGAAGTATCCTTTGTTTACGGCCGATGATGTTCCGTCTTTCAAGACATATCTCAACGAAAGACTTTCCATGGGCAACGGAATGACAGTTTTGAATAGAATTGAAAACGGTAAATACCGTCCAAGCAAAAAATTAATGGAACATATAGGTAATACAATCAAAGGGAAGTCAGAATACATTTTGCTGGACGATCAATTAGTCGTATATGATAAGGTATTGGCTTGTACAAAGGATGGTTTTCATGACAAGCGAAAAACGGTTTTCGTAATTAAAGGTGGGCCAGGCACGGGTAAGTCGGTGATTGCTTTGAATTTGGTCGCGGATTTGCTGCTTGCCGGCTACAATGCCCATTATGCCACAGGGTCAAGAGCGTTTACACAGACCTTACGGAAAATAGTAGGAGCAAGAAGCCCTGCTCAATTTAAGTACTTTAATAGTTATTCGGATTGTAACATTAACGAGATTGATGTGCTGATATGCGATGAGGCTCATAGGATTAGGGAGTCGAGTAATACCTTCTACACTCCCAAGGGTAGAACATCCAGCATTCCGCAGATTCATGAAATAATGAAGGCCGCTAAAGTCAGCGTATTCTTTATAGACGACGCCCAGATAGTGCGGCCGAACGAAATTGGCTCGGTTCAATACATCAAGAGCCATGCGGCAGCACTGAACTGCAGGGTTTTTGAATACGAATTGGAAACTCAATTTAGGTGTAGTGGATCCGAGGGTTTTGTTAATTGGATAGACAACACTTTCGGCATAAGGAAAACGGCAAATATTCTTTGGAATCAAAAAGAAGAGTCTTTTGATTTTAGAATTGTTGATTCTCCCCATACATTGGAAGACGCTATCAGGGAAAAAGCGGCTAATGGGTTTAGTGCGAGGATGACGGCCGGATTCTGCTGGCCATGGTCGAAGGAACTGGTCCCAGGAGGGAGGTTGAATAATGATGTTGTGATCGGTAGCTACGTCCGGCCGTGGAATGCACATCCAGATGCCACTGGGCTTCCCGCAAATATTCCCAAGGCCTCCTATTGGGCTTATGATGATAACGGAATTGATCAGGTGGGATGTGTTTATACTGCCCAAGGGTTTGAGTTCGATTATGTTGGCGTGATTGTTGGCAATGATCTTAAGTATAGCTTTGAGAGTGGTGCCTGGCGAGGTTGTCCGGAAAATTCTCACGATGGCGCGGTAAAGCGTTCAAAAGACCGGTTTATTGACCTGGTAAAGAATACATATCGAGTTCTTTTTACCAGGGGTATAAAGGGATGCTACGTGTATTTTATGGACAAAGATTCGGAGAGATTTTTCCGGAGCCGGATGGAGTGAGACCGCGGCTTGAAGCAGACTAAGGTTGGAAGGCCGGCCTATCATAAATATCATGGCCTTGGGGCCTTTTTTCTTTTATCTGCCGTTGGCGGAACCGTTCGATATCCGCCGGTCCAAGGGGTCGGCGCCGGTCCCTTGACGGACGTCCCTCGATATGGCCAAAATAGATAGGGCCGCACCAATATCTGTTGCCGTCAAATCGTTCCAGAAAGGAAGCAGGGAATGCTGAACTTGACCGGTTACACCATCATAGCCCTGGCCTCCCTGGCCGCCGGGGCGGTCAACGCTTTGGCCGGCGGCGGTACGCTCATCACCTTTCCCACGCTTACCGCTTTGGGTGTACCGCCGGTGGCAGCCAACATGACCAACACGGTGGCTCTTTGCCCCGGCTACCTGGGGGGCAGCCTGGCCCAACGGCAGGACCTGCGGGGCCAGGAGCAAAGATTGTGGCTGTACATACCGGCCTCCATTATCGGGGGACTGGCCGGCGCGGTGCTCCTGCAGGTTACGCCCGGGCGGCTTTTCCGCGCCCTGGTGCCGTACCTGGTTTTGACGGCCACACTCCTTCTCGCCTTTCAGGAGGGAATACGGGGCTGGTTGACGCGGCGGAGCAAGGGGGACCAATCTCCGGCCGCATCCCCCTGGCGGGGAGTGGCTCCGGTCGTTCTTTCCACCGTGTACGGCGGCTACTTCGGTGCCGGGCTGGGCGTGGTCGTGCTGGCGGTTTTGGGACTGACCGACGACGACTCCCTGACCCGGCTCAACGCGGTCAAACAGGTGATCTCCCTGAGTGCCAACGTCGCGGCGGCGGTATTCTTCCTGTTTTCACCCCACCTGGTCTGGCCGGCGGCCCTGGTCATGTTTGCAGGGGCCCTGCTGGGCGGTACGCTGGGCGGAAAACTGGCCGGACGGGTGAAACCCGGCTGGCTGCGGCGCATCGTGGTGGCCGTCGGCGTGGTCGTGGCCGTGATCTACTTTTTCCATTGAAAAACGCCATGCCGGCGATGTTTCGCCGGGAGCCGGATGGGCGGCTGGGCGAGGCATACTACGGGCAAAAGACCAAGGCGTTTTTCCGGGGTGGGAGAGGAAAACGCCGGGAGCAGGGAGAATAGGTAAGCTCACCATTTGCCGCCGGAAGAAGGTGGGAGGACGCGTACAACAGAAAGTCTTGATCCTCAGGAGGCAGGACCGCAAAAGGTTTACCTGGTGGGCATGGGACGCCCGGGCGAGAGCGCGGCGGAGACCGCCGAGGCCGTGGCCGAACTGGGTCGTCTGGCCCGGGCGGCGGGCGGCGTGGTGGTGGGCCAAACCGTCTACCGGGGACGGGCGGACGCGCGTTACCGCATCGGCAGCGGCAAGGCCCGGGAAACGGCCGGGGAAATAGCCGCCCGCGGGGCCGGCCTGGCCGTCTTCGAGGGTGAACTGCACCCGGCGCACGTGAGGAACCTGGAGGAGGTCCTGGGGGTTCCCGTCCTCGACCGCACCCAGCTGATCCTGGACATTTTCGCCCAAAGGGCGCTGACCAGGGAGGGCCGGCTGCAGGTGGAGATGGCCCAGTTGGAGTACCTCCTGCCTCGCCTGGCCGGTTCCGGCACCGCCCTTTCGCGGTTGGGTGGCGGCATCGGCACCCGGGGACCCGGGGAAACCAAGCTGGAAACCGACCGGCGCCGGGTGCGCCGCCGCCTGGCCGACCTGAAGCGCCAACTGGGCGAGGTCAGGAAACACCGGCAACTCTTGCGGGAGACACGCACCGCCGCCGGGGTCCCCCTGGTGGCCCTGGTGGGCTACACCAACGCCGGCAAGTCCTCGCTCCTCAACGCCCTGGGAGGGACGGCGGTGGCGACCGGCGACCGCCTTTTCGACACCCTGGATCCGGCCACCCGGCGGGTGAAGCTGCCGGGCGGGGAAACGGTGCTCCTGACCGACACCGTCGGGTTCGTCCGCAACCTGCCCCACCAACTGGTGGCGGCCTTCCGGGCCACGCTGGAGGAAGTGGCGGCGGCGGACCTTCTCTTGCACGTGGTGGACGCCGCGGCCGAGAACCGGGACGGTCGTATCCGGGCCGTGGAGGAGGTGCTGGCCGACCTGGGGGCCCAGAGTATCCCTTGCCTCCTGGTCTACAACAAGGTGGACCTTCTGGGCGGCGCGGACGCCTGTCTCGATTGGCCGGAAGAAGCGTCATTCGTGTCCGCCGCGACGGGGGAAGGGCTGCCGGGGCTATCCGCGGCCATCGCCCGGGCGCTTGCGGCGGACCGGGTGCGGGAAACCTTCTGCATACCTTATGCCCGGGCCGGACTTCTGACCATGCTGCACGGCCGCGGCCGCATCCTGCGGGAAGTGCACGCGCCCGAGGGCATCGTGGTGGAGGCCGAGGTGCCGGCCGCCTGGGCCGGCCGGTTGCGGGCCGCCCTGGGATCCGGCGGGGCGTAGGGAACGCACATCAAGCGAAACGGGGGGTTTTTTTATGTATCCAGCCCATCTCCGGTATTCGGAGGAGCATACCTGGCTCGAGGTGGACGGAGACACGGGGCGGGTGGGCATTACCCACCACGCCCAGGAGGCCCTGGGAGACATCGTGTTTGTGGAACTGCCCCAGGTGGGGGACGAGGTTACCCAGAACGAGGCCTTCGGCAGCGTCGAATCGGTCAAGTCGGTGAACGACCTGTACGCTCCAGCCAGCGGGAAGGTCATCGAGGTCAACGAGGAACTGGTCGACCATCCGGAAACGATCAACAAGGACCCTTACGGGGACGGGTGGATCGTCCGCATCCAGTTGAGCGACCCCGCCGAGGTGGCCGGCCTTTTGGACGCGGCGGCCTACCGTAAAATGATTGCCGAAGAATGACGGCGACCTGGCGCCTTTTGGACAGCGGGTCGGGCGGCGCGGCCTGGAATATGGCCGTGGACGAGGCCGTGCTGCAGGAGTATGCCGCCGGGGAAGCGGCACCCACCCTGCGCTTTTACCAGTGGGATCCGCCGGCGCTGTCCCTGGGCCGTTTCCAGGACCCGCCGGGGGAAGCCAGCCTGGACGCCTTGCGGCGGGAAGGTTTTGCCTGGGTCAGGCGGCCGACAGGCGGGCGGGCGGTTTTGCACTGGCGCGACCTGACCTATGCCGTGGTGGTGGGTGAAGACTTCCTGCGCGGTTCGGTGGTGGAAACCTATCGCCGCCTCAGCGCCGCCCTCGTGGCCGGCTTGCGCCTCCTGGGGGTGCGGGCGGAACTGGCCGGGGAGAAGGCCGGGGAGGCGGGGGTTGATCCGGCCTGCTTTGCCGTGCCCTCCAGCTACGAACTGTTGGTGAACGGCAAGAAGCTGGTGGGAAGCGCCCAGGTGCGGCGAAAGGGTGCCATCCTGCAGCACGGCTCGCTGCTTTTGGATTTCGATCCCCTGCTCCTGGCCCGGGTGACCGCGCCACCGGAAGCGGTGACCGCCCAGGCGGCCCTGTACGCGGCGCGGGTCACCAGTCTGCGGGAGGTCCTGGGTGCGGTGCCGCCGTATGGCGAACTGGTGCGGGCCATGACCGGGGGCTTCGCCGGGACCCTGGGCGTCACCTTCCATCCCGGGACGCTGACGGCGGCCGAGGAGGACCGGGCGGCCGGTCTGGCCGGCCGCTGCACGGAAGCCGGCTAGAGCCAGGAGCGCAGCCTCGCTTCGTCGGTAATGGTTATCTTCTGCCGGTCGATCGCCAGAACGCCGCTTTTGCGGAAATCGTTCAGAATGCGGTTGGCCGTTTCCCGGGTGGTGCCGATGAGGTTGGCCAGTTCCTGATTGGTCAGGCTGATGTCGATGCGGGTGCCGCCCGCTGTGCACACACCGTACTGGCGGGCGAGGTCGAGCAGCGTGCCGGTCATGCGGCGGTAGGCGTCCTGGTGGGCCAGACTGTTGATTTTGGCCTGCGCTTCCCGCAGACGGCGCGACATGAGCTTCAAAAGGGCCAACGCTATGGCGGGACTCTTGATCAGAAGGGACTCCATGTCCCGGTTGCGGATGAGACCCACCACGGAGTCTTCGACCACCTCGGCGCTGGCCGGGTAGGTCTGGTCCCCGAAGAGGACCACCTCGGCGAAGACCTCGCCCGGCTGGATGTAGTGCAGGATGTGCTCCCGGCCGTCCGGCGTGGTCTTGGCGATCTTGACCCGGCCGGAGCGCAGGAAGTAGACGGCCTCGCCCGGCTCGTCCTCCATGAAGATGATGCGGCCCTTGCCGTACCGGCGTTCGATGACCAACTCTTCGATCTCGGCCAGTTCCCCCGGCGCCAGACCGGCAAAGATGGGCATGTGCTGCAGGAACAGGCGGTATTCGGACACGTCGCTAACCCCCCCGGACCCGCCTTCAGCGCATGCCCAACTCGGTGGCCAGGGCGGCAAAGGCCGGCAGCGAGTTCAACACGGTCTCTTTCGGGACGCTGTAGGACAGGCGGAAGTAACCCGGCCGGCCGAAACCGCGGCCCGGCACCAGCAGGATGTTGTGCTTCTGGGCCCGTGCCACGAAGGCCACATCGTCGGGCAGCGGTGAGCGGGGAAAGAGGTAGAAGGCCCCTTGGGGCTTGACCATCGCGAAGCCCAGTTCGCTGAGGTGGGCGTATAGAATATCCCGCTTTTCCCGGTAACCGGAGATATCGACCGGCTGCCCCTCGAGAGGGGCGACCAGGCGCTGCATGAGGGCCGGAGCGTTGACGTAGCCCAGGGTGCGGTTGCAAAAGACCAGGGCCTGCATCAGCCGTTCGACTTCTTCGATGCGCGGGCTGGCGGCCAGGTAGCCGATCCGTTCCCCGGGCAGGGCCAGGTCCTTGGAGTGGGAGGTGGCCACCAGGGCGTTCTTGATGTGGGCGAGGACGGGGGGCACGGTTACCCCGTCGTAGACCAGGGCGGCATACGGCTCGTCGGAGATGACGTAGATGGTCTGGCCGAACCTCGACTCGCGGTCGGCCAGCAGTTCACCGATGGCGTCCAGCACCGCGGCCGGGTAGACCACTCCGGTGGGGTTGTTGGGCGAGTTGAGGATGATGGCCCTGGTCTTTTCGTTGACGGCTTCGGCGATGGCGCCCGGGTCCGGCATGAAGTCGTCCCCGGTGGGGACCTCGCGCACCACGCCGCCGTGATTGTCCACGTAAAAACGGTACTCCATGAAGTAGGGGGGCAGGACGATAACTTCCTGGCCGGGATCGAGAATGGCCTTCAAGGCTACGTTCAAGGCGCCGCCGGCGCCACAGGTCATCACGACGTGCTCCGGCCCCACGGGCAGGGCGGATTCCCGGGCCAGCACCCGGGCCACCGCGGCGCGGGTCTCCTCGTAACCGGCGTTCGGCATGTAGCGGTGCATGCCCGGGACCGGGTCCAGGGCCAGCTTTTTCAGTCCGGCCTGGAAGGCCGCCGGCGGTTCCTCACTGGGATTGCCCAGACTGAAGTCGTAGACCCGGTCAGCGCCGTATACGGCCCGCAGCCGTTCTCCCTCTTCAAACATTTTGCGGATGAAGGAAGCCCCCTCAAGGGAAGCGGCGATCTTTTGGGATATGTTCACGGACACAGTCTCCTTTCCGGCTCTCGGGGCACCGCCCGGTCCCGGAGGCCACAATGTCATTTTAGCTCATCCGGAAGGATTTGAGAAGGGCTTGCCGAGGAAAAAAGGGACCGCGGGTTGCCGGGGCCCGTGAGAGGACTTGTTTGTTCCGGCAGGCAGTGGTATACTGGAACTGATAGCGTAAGCAGAAAGGAGATAAAGTATTTATGAACGCCAGCCGGGACGAGGCGGCCTTGCGCCAATTGCTGGAGCGATTGCAGGAGGAACTGGAAGAATTGGAAGAAGAACAAATGTTCACCCTGTCCCAGACCGGGTTGCATGTCACCGGCGGGGCGCGCCGGCGGTTCGAGGTCGAAATCGCCGCCTTGCGGGAGAGGATCAGGGAAGTGGAGGAGCAATTGACCCGCCCTTAGAATCCGCCGTGCGGCCGTTTTCCGCCCCCGTACGCAGGGGGGCGCCGAAACGGCGTTTCGATCCCCTAGGACACGAAGGTCCCGCAGTTGGTTTCCCCGCTGGTGGCGGCGCCGGCGCCGGCAACGGTAATCTGGTCCGCCTGGCAGAAATCGCCCGGGATCCAGTAGCGGCAGTTGCTGACCCGGCATTCCACCCGGGGATTGGTGGTCTCGTCCTCCAGACCCATGACTCCCCACCAATTGAGGTTCTGCAGGGAACCCAGGTAGTTGGCCAGGCCCCTCTTGCGATAAAAGGTTTGGCAGGCCGTACCGGCCGGACTGCCGGGGAGACCCCCGTCCCCGGACCGGATGGCGATGCCGGTGGCCCCGCATTGGGCGCTCGCCAGCCAGTGGGTGCAGGTATTGACCTCGCACCGTACCGCAGCCATCTGCTCTCCCCCTTTCCTGCGCTAGTATGTGCCGGTTAATTTTGGCTATACGTCACAAAATCGTTACCGGAAAAAACCCCGCCGGCCTATTGACACCCCCTCCCGGTCTGTGTATACTAACTGACAAATAAAATAGACGGTGCTCTTATCCGGAGTGGTGGAGGGACTGGCCCAATGAAACCCGGCAACCTACCCGGCGGGACGAAAGTCCGGCGTCGGGCGAGGTGCTAATTCCTGCAGGAGACCCACGTCTTCTGATAGATAAGAGGAGGAAAGCTCGGGGGCCTCTTCTACTACGGAAGAGGCCCCCTTTCCTTGACGGAAGGGCACTGGAGAAGGAGGTTGCTTTTGTTGACTGTCCGAACCTACGGGGAAATCAACGCCCGGATCCGCTCCGGCAAGGTCGTGGTGCTGACCGCCGAGGAGGCCATCGCCCTGGTGGCCGAAAAGGGTTTGGCCCGGGCCGCGGCCGAGGTGGATGTGGTAACCACGGGTACCTTCGGGCCGATGTGCTCTTCCGGCGCCTACTTCAACTTCGGTCATTCCCGGCCGCGCATCAGGATGCAGAAGTGCTGGCTAAACGGCGTTCCCGCCTATGCCGGCCTGGCCGCCGTCGACGCCTACCTGGGCGCCACCGAGTTGCGGGAGGACGACCCGGCCAACAGCAGCTATCCCGGCCGTTTCCTCTACGGCGGCGGCCACGTGATCGAGGACCTGGTCGCGGGCCGGCCGGTCCACCTCAAGGCCGTGTCCTACGGGACCGATTGCTACCCGCGCCGGGACATCGACACCTACCTGACCCTCGACGACCTCAACGAGGCCGTCTTGTTCAACCCGCGCAACGGCTACCAGAACTACAACTGCGCGGTCAACCTGGGCGAGCGGACCATCTACACCTACATGGGCGTCCTCAAGCCCCGCCTGGGCAACGCCCATTACAGCACCTCGGGTCAGTTGAGTCCCCTGCTCAAAGACCCGGCCTTCCGCACCATCGGCATGGGCACCCGCATCTTCCTGGGCGGGGGCGTCGGCTACGTGGCCTGGCAGGGTACGCAGCACTTCCCGGGCGTACACCGCGACGCCGCCGGCAACGAGTACGGCCCGGCCGGAGGTACCCTGGCCGTGATCGGGGACCTCAAGCAAATGAGCCCGCGCTGGCTTCTCGGCACCAGTTTCACCGGTTACGGCGCCACCCTGACCGTGGGCCTCGGCGTACCCATCCCGGTGCTGGACGAGGAGGTCCTGCGGGCGGCCACCGCCACCGACGCCGAACTCTACGCCCAGATCGTGGACTATTCCGACGCCTATCCCGACCGGCGGCCGGAGAACCTGGGCTTTGTCAGCTACGCCGACCTCAAGTCGGGCCGGATCACGATCCAGGGCCGGGAGGTCCCCACCGCCCCGGTGTCCAGCCTGCCGCGGGCGCGGGAGATAGCGGGGATCCTCAAGGACTGGATCCAAAAAGGCGATTTCACCCTCACCGAGCCGGCGTTCACCCTGCCGGACCGGACGGTCCGGGTCCGGACCCTGGAAGAGAGGACCAGAGAACAGTGCGAGGGAAGGGAGCGGTAAACATGGCACCCAGAAAGATAGTGCTCCGTTTCAACGCCGCCAACGTCGACCAGCCCATCATCTACCGGCTGGCGCGGGATTACGACCTGGTCTTCAACATCCTCAAAGCCCGTGTCACCCCCCAGTTGGAGGGCACGGTGGTGATGGAACTGACCGGGGAACGCTACCAGGAGGGACTGGACTACCTGAAGGAGCAGGGGGTCGCCGTCCAGCCGCTTTCCCAGGAAGTGGTGCAGAACCGGGAGCGCTGCACCAGTTGCGGGGCCTGTACGGCCATCTGTCCCACCGCGGCCCTGCACGTGGTGCGTCCGGCCATGCTGGTGGAGTTCGACCAGGACAAGTGCGTGCTGTGCCAGCTCTGCGTGAGCGCCTGCCCGGTGCGGGCCATGGAGGTGCAGTTCTGAGTTTGGGCGAGGTGCGCTCCTACCGGAGCCGTTTCCGCCAGGAAGACCTGGTCTTCTTCGAGGTCGTGGTGCGCTCCACCGATCTCTCCATCGGCGTACGCCGGGAGGTGTCCGGGGAGGACCTGGTCCGCCGGACCAGCCGTTTCGTCCGGGATTTGCGGGCGGAGTTGGAGGAATACGTGGCGCGGGATCCGGGGTTTCTGGCGGCGCTCGATCCCTACGAGACGGCCTTGGACGCGCCGGCCATCGCGAGAGCGATGGCCGAAGCCGCCGCCGCCGTGGGCGTGGGTCCCATGGCGGCGGTGGCCGGCGCCTTCGCCCAGTACACCGGTCGCTTTCTGGCCGGTTTTTCCCGCGACGTGATCGTGGAAAACGGCGGCGACATCTACATGAAGACGTCGGTGCGGCGAAAGGTGGGCATCTACGCCGGGGCCTCCCCCCTGTCCAACCGCCTGGCCCTGGAAGTACAGCCTTTCCAGAGCCCCCTGGGCATCTGCACTTCCTCGGGGACGGTCGGTCCGTCCCTTTCCCTCGGCCGGGCCGACGCGGTGGTCATCCTGGCCCCTTCGGCGCTTGTGGCCGATGCCGCCGCCACGGCGGTGGGCAACCGGGTGCGGGGACCGGAGGACGTGGCGGAAGCCGCCGCTTTCGCCGGCACCCTCGTAGGCGTGGCGGGGGCGGTGGTGATCGCCGGGGGCCGCATGGCGGCCTGGGGGGACGTGAAACTGGTGCCCCTTGACGGCGGGGCCGGGGGATGATAAATATTAAGCTGGGTGGCACAAGGAGAAGGGGGAGACGGTATTGGCACTGGATTGGAGCGGTTTCTACGTGGGCCTGGGCATCTTCATCGTGTTGGCCGCCATGGCCACCGGCATGAAGAAGACCATCGCCGGCTGGATGGAACGGGTGGAGTGGTCCGGCTGCGGCCACAACGAAGCGATGTATTAGCTCGCATTTGGGCGTGTTTCGGCGGAAGACTCTTTTGGGTATAGCGCGACTTACCGGGGTGCCCGCGGCGGTTGGTTTTGAAGAACCTATCTGTCGGTTGGGTACCCCTGGCATGGCGGTGTTTCCGGTTAAGGAGGCGCGAATCCCTTGGTTCAGGTTAGTTGGTTTTACGGCATCAAGATTTCCATGTACTACAAGGAACGTCAACCACCGCATATCCATGTTGAGTACGGGGATTATACTGCCGAAGTGGATATACAAAAAGTCAAGGTTGTACAGGGTAAGTTACCCAAAAAGCAACTGAATGTAGTACTGGCTTGGACGATTATTCACCAAGACGAATTGATTGAAAACTGGCATAGGGCATACAACAAGAAAGATCTCTTTAAAATCGATCCTTTGCGTTAGGGTAGTTCGGTTTAGTATGTCAGGTGGTGTTTGGGTTGTCTTCAATACCCGATATTGTTCAAGTATATGCAGTAAATAATTACAAAATAGTATGCTACTTCGCCGATGGCAAAATTACCTTGCACGACATGTCCAATGACTTGGATGGAGTATTTGCGGTTCTTCGTGATAAAAGCGTATTTCAAAACACGCTTACTATTTTGGACAATACGGCGGCATGGGATTTATCGGGCAAACGGGATGACAGCGATTGTTTGACGATCGACCCATGGACTTTGTATAATAGCGAAGACGTAACGGACAGGGAAAATGAGTTTCTAGAATAAGGAAAGGTTCTGTATTGCCCGGGCGGGGCGCGTCGAGCCGTCCGCCTGCGGCTGAGGCCGTATATCGGATCCGTGTCTCGCGTCGTGCGTTCCACCCACAGGTGTGCCGGGAAGACTGGTCGGCAACCGTCATGCCCTTTGCCTGTGCAAGGGCTGCCGGGATAGAGAAACCAGTGAAGGGATGGTTCACCTGTGGCTGCTATGGCGTTGCTGGTTCGTGACCTGGTCTTTTTCCTGGGGGTGGCCCTCGTGGTCATCCTCGTTATGCGCTGGCTGGCCCTACCTTACACGCTCGGGTTGGTCGTCGTCGGCCTCGCCATCGGCCTGACCGGTATTACCCCGGAGGCCCGGCTGTCACCGGAGCTGGTGCTCTTCGTGTTCCTGCCCGCGTTGCTTTTTGAAGGCGCCTGGACGTCCAGGTTTTCCCTGCTGCGTGATAACCGGCGTATGATCTTCTTTTTGGCCGGGCCCGGGCTGTTGCTCTCGCTGGGCATCATTGCGCTGATGCTGCACTGGTTCGAGCACCTTGACTGGATAACGGCCCTGTTGCTGGCGGCCATTCTGTCGCCGACCGATCCGGTAGCCGTACTCGCCCTTTTCCGGCAGATACACGTCAACGAAACCCTGTCCAGCGTCATCAAGGGAGAAAGCCTCTTCAACGACGGGGTGGCCGGATCGCTTTATCAAACCTTCCTGGCCCTGGTGCTCGTCTCGACGAGGGCAGCCGCGGCAAGGGGATGGACGGTCCTGACCAACGGTTTCGGTTTGTTCCTGCTGGAAGCGGGGGGCGGCATCGCCCTGGGGTTGCTCTCGGGCTGGTTGATCAGCCGGGCCTTGAAGCGCGTGGATGATCCGGTGCTGGAGACCGCCATCACCCTCGTCTCGGCCTACGGCGTTTATTGGCTGGCCGATACCATGCAGTTTTCCGGGATCATGGCCGTGATAGTCGCGGGGCTCATGCTGGGCAACTACGGACGGCGCATCGGCATGTCCGAACAAACCCGCAGCGACGTGGATACTTTCTGGCGAATGCTCGCATTTCTGGCCAACGCCCTGATCTTCCTGCTCATTGGCGTACAATTGCATCCTTTTGCCTATTTGTTGTTCACCGGTTCGGGGCTGACCATCTGGATCATTACTTTGACCGCCATCGGGGTCGTGTTGTTGTCGCGCCTGGTCCTCGTTCTGGCGATGCGGCTGTGGCTCAAACTTCCGGGAAGCAGAGGCCGACCCGCGGGGCAGCCCCTGCCGCGATCCTGGCAGTTGATCATTTTCTGGAGCGGACTTCGCGGCGCCTTGTCGCTGGCCCTCGTCCTGGCTCTTCCTGTGTCGGTTCCGGCGCGTGACATCATGGTCATTTCCACCTACGCCGTGGTCCTGTTTACCCTGCTCGTGCAGGGCTTCAGCATCAGGTGGGTCCTTGGCCGGATCATGTCCCGGGAAGGATCGGGGTCGGACGATCGGGAAACGGTACTTGAGGAGGAAGTCCCTCAAGAAGCATTGTGATCAGCGATGTGTACCGGCGAAAGAGGGAGGGGGGCACCGTGATGTTTGGCTATTGTGGTGATGACTGTGGAAGTTGTCCAATGACCGCCGCTTTAGTGTTACCGTTTCTGGCGATGCGGGCCGACTGGCACGTGGCTTTTCTTCTGTCCGGCCTCGGGCGTTGGGGCGGCAATCATGGTAGGCCCCGTTTACCGCGAACCCCGGAGTGTCTGCGGGGCTCCACCGCAGGCGGGTGCGGCCGGGTGGCGGAGCGCGTTGGAAACCGTGTCAGACCGGGACATCTGGCTGACCTGCCTGGTGGGTACGATCTTCGTGGGCGGCCAGTTCATACTTTTGTCCTACCTGCAGCTTTTTTTGCATAGCCGGCTGCTCTGGCCGGCCGAGTGGACGGGCCGCTTATTGGCCCTCCTCATCCTGGCCGGTACCCTCGGGCGGGTCTTTTGGGGATCGGCCAGCGACCGATGGCTCGGGGGGCGCCGGAAACCCGTCCTGGTGACCGCGGGCTTGCTGACCGGCGCTGCCTCCCTGGCCATGCAGTTGGTGCGGCCGGTGACGCCTCTTGGGGCTGTAGCGGGTCTCACGTTCATCCTCGGATTCGCCGGTCTGGGCTGGAACGGGGTCTATATTACCCTTTTGTCCGAACTCGGAGCTTTCAGGAACAAAGCGGCCACCGCGGTAGGGGTGGGCGTGAGCCTGATGCAGTTGGGTGTTCTTGCGTTGCCGCCCTTTTTCGGCTTCCTGGTCGATTACAGTCATGCCTACCGGGACAGTTGGCTTTTTTTGGCCGCCGTCATCTTCCTCGGCATGTTTTTGGCCGCCGGCGTTCGGGAGAGGGGGATGGAATAACCCGGGGATTCGGGGCAAGGCATCATTCCTTGGCCAGGGTCGGGTACGCGAAAAAGGAGGGGGATGCACCTTCCGGTACATCCCCCGGCGTCTACCGCAGGCCGGCCATGGACCTTTCGGCCCGCTCGATGGCCAAACGCACCAGGTTGCCGCAGTCGCGGGAGGACACGCTTCCCCAACCCTCGCGGTCAACCAGGGAAGCAACTCCGAGTTCCTGGGCCAGCTCGTATTTCAGCTCGTCGGACATGATGCCCCGGCGCCTACTCATCAGCCCGCCCCTTTCGTTTGGTTGTTCCGGCGGTAGCCGCGAATATATTGTGGTTGGTTCGGGGGTGGCTTATCCCCGGAAAAGAGGCGCCTGCCGGCAGGGATTGGCACGAAAATTGCGTCTCTTTCTGGGCAAATGGTGCGGGTACCCGCATGGCGGCCCAAAGGCAGGATGCCGGGCCGCAGCGGCCACGGCATCCGGGCGCCGCTTCACTGCAAAAAATAACAGGCAGTGTGAAGTATCTTGCAGGAAGGAGTGATAGAACCGGGGCCCGCGGGTCCCGGCGGAGACGCGACGTCGAACGTGAAACCATTGCGGCGATAAATGGCGAACGGAAAGGAGACCGAAGATGGCGGAAGATATCTGCGATAGCGGCAAAAGCGACGTGCTGCAGGCGGCCACCCATTACATGGATCTGGCGGCCCAGAAGCTGCAATTGGAAAAGGATTTGCTCAAGGTCTTGAAGGAGCCGAAACGGACCCTGACCGTGGCGGTCCCCATCCGCATGGACGACGGCCACGTGGAGGTGTTCCGGGGCTTCCGGGTCCAGCACAACCTGGCCCTCGGCCCGGGCAAGGGGGGTATCCGTTTCCACCCGGACGTCAATCTGGAGGAAATAGTGGCCCTGGCCATGCTGATGACCTGGAAATGCGCGGTGGTGGACATTCCCTTCGGCGGAGCCAAGGGTGGGGTGGTCTGCAATCCGAAGGACCTGTCGGCCGCGGAACTGGAACGGCTGACGCGCCGCTACGTGAGCGAGATCAGCATCATCATCGGACCGGAGAAGGACATTCCCGCTCCCGACGTCAACACCAATCCGCAGATCATGGCCTGGATCATGGATACGTTCAGCATGCAGAGCGGTTTCTCGGTGCCCTCCATGGTTACGGGGAAACCCCTGGAAATCGGTGGTTCGCTGGGCCGCAACGAAGCCACCGGGCGGGGCGTGGTCTACACCGTCGAGGAGGCCTGCAGCCGTCTGAACATCAACATCGCGGGCGCCACGGCGGCCGTGCAGGGTTTCGGCAACGTGGGATACACGGCGGCACAAAACCTTCATGACCTGGGCTGCCGGGTGGTGGCCGTTTCGGATTCGCGCGGCGGCGTGTACTGCGAGCAGGGGCTCGATCCCCGCGAGGTTCTGGCCTTCAAGCAAAAGACGGGCAGCGTTTGGGACTTCCCGGACGGCCGGAACATCTCCAACCAGGACCTCTTGGTAACGGCTTGCGATATCCTGGTGCCCGCCGCCCTGGAAAACCAGATCACGGTCAAGAACGCGCCCGCGGTCAAGGCCCGGTTGATCGCCGAAGCGGCCAACGGTCCCATCAGCGCCGGAGCCGACCGCATCCTCGAGGATAGAGGGATCACGGTCATCCCCGATATCCTGGCCAACGCCGGCGGGGTGGTCGTTTCCTACTTCGAGTGGGTGCAGGGGCTGCAACACTTCTTCTGGAGCGCGGACGAGGTCAACCGGCAGCTCCGGCGCCGGATGATCGACAGCTTCCGGAAAGTGTACGGCCTAAGGGAGCAACACGGGGTTTCCCTGCGCGTGGCGGCCTACATGCTGGCCCTGGACAAGGTGGCCACGGCCCACAAACTGAGGGGACTCTACCCGTAGAAACCTGAATAGGGTTGCCAACCCGGCTCGTCGGGTGTATACAATATACAGGGCAGAGGTAACACGGTTCGTCCGGTCCCGTGGCCGGACGAACCGGCATCCCGCCAAATCGGGGCTCGGGAGTAGGTCGGCTTGTCGCGTTTGGAACAGGTCCAGGAAGAATGCCAAAGGGTGGCTTCGGCGATCGCCTGCGTGCTGGGGGTCGAGGTGGAGATCATCGACCGCGATCTCATCCGGGTGGCCGGCACCGGGCAGGTGCGCACCGATGTCGGATCGCGCCTCTTGCGCGGTTTTGTCAACAAGCACGTTTTGCGCCAGCGCGAGCCCATCTTCATCGGCGAAGCCGGCCGGCACGCGGTTTGCTCTTCCTGTCCCCTGGCCGGCCAATGCTTTTACCTGGCGTCGATCGTTTATCCGGTCGTGGCGGAGGACGAAATTGTGGGCAACATCAGCCTGATCGCCTTCGACGGGGAGCAGCGGGCCCGGTTGCACGAGCGGACGGAGTTCCTGATGGAATTCGTGGGCGGTCTGGCCGGACTCATCGGCGCCCTGGTGCTGGAGAAGGAGGCGGTGGCGGCCAAGATGATCATGGCCAGTCAGTTGCGGGCCGTGATGGACGCGGTGGACGAGGCCGTGGTGGCCGTGGACGGCGCGGGCCGCGTAACCCATTGCAACCTGGCCGCCGAACGGATGTTTGGCCTCCTGCGGGAGGAAATCGTGGGTCAGGAGCTTTCCCGCCACGTGAAAGACCTGCCGGTGCAGGAAGTCTTGCAGGGGGGTGCCGGATTTTCGTCGCGCGAGGTATTCGCCGCCCTGCGGGACCGGCGGACCGTCCACCTTCTGGCCATGGCGCAGCCGATCCGCGACGGCGCCGGGCAGACGGTCGGCGTCGTCTGCACGGCGCGGGATTTCAAGGAAAGCCAGAAGAGGGCTTTCGAGTTGGTCAGTTCGCAAAGGACGATCACCCTGGCCGACTTGATCGGCACCAGCCCGGCCATGGTGGAACTCAAGAAACAGGCGGCCAGGGTGGCCCTGGGCGACTCGACCATCCTGATAACCGGGGAGAGCGGCACGGGCAAGGAGGTTCTGACCAGGGCCATCCACGCCGCCAGCTCCCGGCACGACCGGCCCTTCGTGGCCATCAACTGCGGGGCCATTCCGGAAAGCCTTCTGGAGAGCGAGCTTTTCGGGTACGAGGAGGGTTCCTTCACCGGCGCGCGCAAAGGGGGCAAGCCGGGCAAGTTCGAGTTGGCCAACTTCGGCACCATCTTCCTGGACGAGATCGGCAACATGTCCCTGTACCTGCAGGCCAAACTCCTGCGCGTCCTGCAGGAAAGGCAGATCGAAAGGGTGGGGGCCGGCGGTCCCACCCCGGTGGACGTGCGCGTCATCGCGGCTACCAACCGGGACCTGGAGGACCTCATGCGCAAAGGGCGTTTCGCGGAAGACCTGTACTACCGGCTTTCCGTAATCCCCCTGCACCTGCCGCCGTTGCGGGAGAGGTCCGAGGATATCCCGCTCCTGCTGGAGCATTACCGCCGGTACTGTAACGACCGGCTGGGCAAGAACATCGAGGGTTTCACCGCCGCGGCCATGGATCTGGCCCGGGGCTACGCCTGGCCCGGCAACGTACGGGAACTGATCAACGCGGTGGAATATGCCGTCAACCTGGCCGAGGGTCCCCTGATCGACGTCACCAACCTGCCGTCCCAGTTGCGCGAGGCGGCCAATGGCCGGCGGCGCGGGCACCCGGCCACCGGTGCGGGTGCCGGCGGTTGGTCGCGCCTGGTGAGTCTGGAGCAGTTGGAGCGGGAAGCCATCCGGGCCGCGCTGGACCAGTTCGGTTGGAGCGACGAGGGTAAATCGATGGCGGCCCGGGTGCTGGGGGTAAGCCGCGCCACCATTTACCGCAAGATCGCCCGCTACCGCCTGGCCGACCGCGCCCGCACCCCGCGCGGGTGACCGATTGCTTTCGCATTATGCGACAAGTGTCAAATAGCGATAGGCCCTTTGTTAGAAGGAGTAAACCTATATGCATGTCGAATTATGAGATAAAGCGGTCCGGTCATCCCCGGACCAATCATGTGTTTGGCGCGGCAACCGTGGCCGGCCGGGACGGTACAGAAATTGCGTATACTAACCGAATAAGGTCTCAGGACATTGGGCGGGGGTGGGGTTATGAACCGGAACGCGCGACTCATGCAGGGCAACGAAGCCGTGGTGGAGGGCGCCTTGGCGGCGGGTGTGAAATTTTTTGCCGGCTATCCCATTACGCCGGCTACGGACATAGCCGAAATGATGGCGGCGCGCCTGCCGGAACAAGGCGGGGTCTTCATCCAGATGGAGGACGAGATAGCCAGCATGGGAGCGGTAATCGGGGCCTCCGTGACCGGGGTCAAGGCCATGACGGCCACCAGCGGACCCGGTTTTTCCCTCATGCAGGAGAACATCGGTTACGCCGCCATGGCGGAGGTGCCGTGCGTGATCGTCGACGTCCAGCGGCTGGGCCCCAGCACGGGCATCGCCACCGCTCCCGCCCAGGGCGACGTCATGCAGGTCCGCTGGGGTACGCACGGGGACCATCCGATGGTGGCCCTGGCCCCGGCCGGGGTCGCCGAGACCTACGACCTGACGGTGCGGGCCTTCAACCTGGCCGAACGGCTGCGGACGCCGGTGGTGCTGGTGCTGGACGAAGTGCTGGGCCACATGCGCGAAGGAGTGGTCGTCCCCGATCCGGGCGCGTTGGAAATTACCGCCAGGAAGCATCCCGTGGGAAACACGCCGCCCTACCGGCCCGCGGCCGACCTTGTGCCGGCGGTGCCCGACTTCGGCGCCGGCCGGGCACTGCACGTCACCGGACTGGTGCACGACGAGGAGGGCCGCCCTTCCAACAACCGCCAGGTGGCCGACGCCCTGATCCGGCGGCTGCACGAGAAGGTGCAAAGGGCGGCGTTCGAATTTACCTTTACCCGGTCCTGGCGGATGGAGGATGCCGACCTGGCCGTGGTCGCGTACGGCAGCGTGGCCCGGGCCGCCCAGCGGGCGGTGGCCCTGGCCAGGGAGAAGGGCCTGCGGGCCGGTCTTTTGCAGTTGCAGACCATTTGGCCCTTCCCGGCCGGGGAAGTGGCCGCCCTGGCGCGCCGGGTGCGCAAGATCCTGGTTCCGGAAATGAACCTGGGGCAACTGGTGGGGGAAGTGGAGCGCGCCGTGGCCGGGAGGGCGGAAGTGGTCCCCCTCTCCGGCACTGCCGGGCGCCTGCACACGCCCGAGGAAATTCTGGCGGGGCTGACCCGGCGTGGCCGGCCGGGCCGCGCCGTGGCCGGCGGCCGTATGCGGGTATACCGGGGGAGGTGAGGGGCCCGTGGGCGGAGCGCTGGTGCGGGTGGACGAAAAACGGTGCAAGGGTTGCGGTATCTGCGTAGGCCTTTGTCCCCGCCGGGTCTTCGTGCCCGACGAGCGGGGCAAGGTCCGGGTCGGCCGGCCGGAGGAATGCGTCGCCTGCGGCCTCTGCGACAGCCTTTGCCCCGACCTGGCCATAACGGTGGAACCACGCGGGAAAGGGAGGAAGGAGGCCCCGGCGGGGGCCGCCGCCGTCTGATGGAGGAAGCTCTGGAGGGCTACCTGAGGTCCGGTATGCTCCCGCACATGTGGTGCGCGGGCTGCGGCAACGGCATCGTCCTGCACTGCCTGATCCGGGCCTTGCACGAGTTGGAGCTGCCGCGGGAGAAACTGGCCGTGGTGGCCGGTATCGGTTGCGCGGGCCGGGCGGCCGGCTATCTGAACCTCGACACCCTGCACGCCACGCACGGACGGGCCCTGACCTTCGCCACCGGCGTCAAACTGGCCAACCCGGATCTGACCGTGGTCGTCCTCATGGGCGACGGCGACGCCACCGCCATCGGGGGGAACCACCTCATCCACGCCGCCCGGCGCGATCTGGACCTGACCGCCGTCGTATTCAACAACAGCATTTACGGTATGACCGGCGGGCAGCACTCGCCCCTGACGCCGCAGGGCAGCATATCCACCACCGCGCCCGAGGGCAGCAACCAGCGGCCCTTCGACCTGCCGCACCTGGCCAGGGGGGCGGGGGCCGGCTTCGTGGCCCGGGCGACCACCTATCACCACCGGCTGCTGACCCGGTTGATAGAAAACGGCATTCGGCACCGGGGCTTCGCCCTGGTGGAGGCGGTAACCTACTGCCCCACCGCCTTCGGACGGCACAACAAGATGGGGTCCCCCGTCGAGGGTCTGCGCTGGCAGAGGGACCATTTCGTGGACATCGAGAAGTACATGGGCCTGCCGGAAAAGGACAGGATAGGCAAGGAGCCCATGGGGCTCTTTTATCCGGCCCCGGAACCCGAGTGGCCCGATTAGCCCGGCAACCCCGGGGCGGGAGTGGGTGCGATGGCGAAGAGAGTGGAGATAAGGCTCTCCGGCTCCGGAGGGCAGGGGATCATTCTGGCCGGCCAGGTCCTGGCCGAGGCCGCCCTGCGGTCGGGGTGGCACGTGGTCCAGACCCAGGATTACGGTCCGGAGGCCCGGGGTGGGTCCTCCAAGGCCGAGGTGATCTTGAGCGACGGAGCGGTCGATTATCCGATGGTGAGCCAGGCCGACGTGCTCCTGGCCATGAACCAGGAGTCCTGCGACCGTTACCTGCCCGCGGTGAAGTCCGGCGGTACCGTCATCGTGGACAGCACCAACGTGGACCACACGCCGCCCACTCCGGCGCGCCTGTTCTCGCTGCCCCTGACGACAACGGCCCGTGACGAGTTGGGTCGTGACATGTACGCCAACATGGTGGCCCTGGGGGCGCTCACCTCCTTCATCAAGGAGATAGCCTTGCAGGATGCCGAGGCCGCGCTCCTGGACCGGGTGCCGAAAGCCAGCACCGAGGTCAACCGCAAGGCTTTCTGGTTGGGGGTGCAGTTGGCGAGGTTGGTGTGATGATGTGCCAAACAAAGCCTGTTTTCAGTATGACATCTCCTTGACTTTGATTCTCATGCTATCGTGGTGTAGCCGTTCCATTCCGGCCATTTAACAGACACATCGTCGACTCGTTTGTTGGCGAACCCGTTTCATCCATACCCTCTTCTCGTGATCGGTGGCAACCACTCATCGACTTTGGCCATGCACCTGGGGTCGTTGTCGTATCCACCTGTGCCTCTGACGTTGCCCCTGCCATTTCAGCCATCACTCCGGTCGTCCGTTCCCCAGCGAGCCCCCTCCGATTGCCTCTGCAGTACAAAACCCAAAACTTTCTTCCAGTCGGAGGAATCAGACCCTTTGCCGGAGAAATTGTGTCTATTCCTCTCGCAAGCAGTGGAGTCCACCGAAGGGAAGAAGCGGAAATGTGCGACATGTTTGGTTTCCACCTGCCTACGCGGGTGGAGGTGGGCAACGGTTTGCGCCGAGCAACGGGCCGGCTGGCCCGGGAGGTGGCCGGGGGTGACCGCGTCCTCCTGGTCACCGATCCCGGCGTACGCGCGACCGGGCTGGCCGACGAAGTGTGGAGTTCCCTGCGGGAAGCCGGCTATGACGGCGATTGGTTTGACCTTGTGGCGCCCAATCCGCGGGACCATGACTGCGAGGCCGGCGGGGAGAGGGCCCGCCGGCTGGGAGCCGACGTCATCGTGGCCGTCGGCGGCGGTTCCGTGCTGGACACGGCCAAAGCCATCGGCCTTTTGCGGACATACGGGGGGCGTATCCGTGACTACGAGGGAAGGGGCAGGGTACCGGGGGAAGTCGCCCCCGTCGTGGCGGTGCCCACGACGGCGGGAACGGGATCCGAGGTTACCAGGTCGGCCGTGATCACCGACACCGCCCGTCACATCAAGATGACCGTAAAGGACATCGCCCTGGCGCCGAAACTGGCCGTCGTGGACCCGGAATGCACCTACGCCTTGCCGGCCGGTGTCACCGCTGCCACGGGCATGGACGCCCTCGTCCACGCCATTGAGGCCTACACCTGCCGTTTGGCCAATCCCCTGTCCGATCTTCTGGCCCTGGGCGCCGTGCGGCTAATCTTCCCCGCCCTGTCCCTGGCCGTCGGCGACGGCTCGGACAGAGGGGCCCGGTACGACATGATGGTGGGATCGTTGATGGCCGGGATCGCTTTTTCCCACGCCGATGTGGGTGCCGTGCACTGCATGGCGGAAGCTCTGAGCGGTATGTACGATACACCTCACGGCGTGGCCAATTCCCTGTTCCTGCCCGTGGTCACGGCCTTCAACGCGCCGGCCGATCCGGACCGGCACGCCGCCTTGGCCGCGGCCTGCGGTCTTCCGGTGACCGGCTTGCCCGCCGTGGAGGCGGCTTCCCTTCTGGTGACGGAGTTGGTCCGGCTCGCCGGGGCGATCGGCATCCCGGCCCTGGCCGAGGTTCCGGGCGTGAACCCGCGGGACTTTGAACACCTGGCCGAATCCGCCTGGCAAAACGGATCCACGCCCAGCAACTGCCGGAGGGTGGGCAAGGAAGATTATCTTCGCCTTTTTGAAAACAGCTACGGGGGAGCCTGACGGAAAGGGAGATGTTGTACTGGAGAACTTCCTTCGTCATTTCTGTGCCGCCCAGGGGTGGCAACTGGTCCACACGGTCAACAGGTCGGGCCGCTCCGGGATGTTGTTTCCGGTGGAGGACACTTCCCGCATCCTCCCGCGAAAAAGTATCTTGTCCATTCTTTCCCCCGGGGGATCCGCCGGCACCAAATGGAGGCCAGCGAGGGATGGCAGGAAGGAAAAGACGGGAAACCGCGGGTGGTCTTGAGTATTCCCGCGGCCCAGCATGATAGCAATGCCCAACAAAAGGAGATGCGTCATTTAACGCCATGGCACCCGGCGAACGCTTTCTGTTCGAGGTGGCAATGAAAAGCTATCCTGTCCAGCTTGACCAGATGTTCTGGCGCCGAGGCCTCCCGACGCCCCCGGGGCCGGGCCGTAGGCAGGGCTGCAGGCGCCCGCTCCTGGCGGAAGGGGCCGGGCAGCACCGGGAGCGGTGGCAGGAAATGTCCTGCCCCGAAGCGAATATCTTCGCTTCACCGGAATCGTACGGTACGGCTCTGGTTGGAGGGCCGCGCTGCCGGACGCAACGCGGTGTCGGAGCAGGCGGCGGATCTTCCCTGCGTCGAACCACCCGGCATGTAGCTCCCTTGTGAAGGGGGAGTGCAAACCTTGAACTTGTTTGATCTTGCCAGAACAAGGGTAACCCTGAGGTCCAAAATCAACCTGTTGGTATCGTTGGACATTCTGCTCGTGTTGGCTTTGGTTATGGTAGTATTTGGTTATATAATCATTAAGGTGGAGTTTGATGATAAGGGGCAACGTGCACTTACCGAAGCCATAATGGTAGCCAATATGCCACAGATAATCGATGCCTTTCAGCTGGCTGACCCGTCTGTCGCAATTCAACCAATTGCTGAAGGGATTAGGAAGGAAACCGGGGCCAGTTTTGTGGTCGTGGGGAACATGAACCTTATTCGCTATAGTCACCCCAATCCATGGCAAATAGGCAAGGTTATGGTTGGGAACGACGACTACCAGGTCCTGCACGGACATACCAGTATTACCGAGGCCGTGGGCACGCTGGGGCTTTCCGTCCGCGGCAAGGCTCCCATCTTCGATGCCCGCCACCGGCAAATAGGGGTTGTCTCGGTGGGTTTCCTGGTGGAGAATATCTGGGCTAAAATCTTTGCCTACCTGGCCATAGTCGCTGCATTGGGAGCACTAGGTCTCGTTGTCGGCTTTGTGGGAGCCTATCTCTTGTCCGGTCATATCAAGAGACAGATTTATGACATGGAACCACATGAAATTGCCCTTCTGACCCAAGAGCAAACAGCGCTGCTGGAATCAATCAGGGAAGGCGTACTGGCGGTTGATATCAATGGCAAAATCATTACGTGCAATCACGAAGCCAAAAGGCTCCTGGAATTGGGGTCAACCAACGTTACAGGCAAACCGGTAACGATGGTGGTCGCCAATTCAAGACTGCCAGAGGTTTTGGCCCTGGGCGTCAGCCACTTCGACCAGCCCATGATTGTCGGCAACACTTTGGTCGTCGCGAACAGGGTTCCCATTTTGCTCCACGGGAGAGTGATTGGAGCCGTTGCGACTTTCCGCGATAAAATGCAACTGGATCAAATCGACCAGCGGTTGGCGGACGTGGGGAGATATGTGGATGCCTTGCGCAGTCAGCGTCACGAGTTTATGAATCGCCTGCATACGATTTCTGGTCTGCTAAAAATCCAGGAATACGATCTGGCAAGAGAGTTGATCGATCAGGTAAACGAGGAGCAGCAGCGTGTGCTGGAGTTTTTCCTGGCCAGGATTCGTGACCCTGCGGTTGTCGGCATACTGATGGGCAAGATTCACCGTGCCAATGAACTGGGAATAGACCTGGTCATAGATCAACTCTCCCGTTTGGCTGAGTGTTCCCGCCATCAGGAATTGTTGGTAACGGTTTTAGGCAACGCCATTGAAAACTCCTTTGAGGCTCTGGCCGGGGCGGAAGCGAAAAAGCGGGCCGCGGTGGTAACCGTGTACCTTAACGACGAGAGCGAACGTCTGTTGATCAGGGTGTCCGACTCCGGCCCGGGAATCGATCCCCAATTGATGGATCGCATCCTGGAAGACGGCACCACGACCAAGGGGCCTGGACGCGGTTTCGGCTTGTCCCTGCTGTCCCGGCGGCTATCGCTGGCCGGCGGTGAACTGAGAATCAAATCATCCGGTGAAGGCACAATCCTGGAGGCCGAGTTGCCTAAATAGGAGGTGTCCGCGGTGGTTCAAGAAAGGTTGCATGTACTGGTGGTCGATGATGATTTCATGATCGCCAGGGTGCATGCCAAATATATAGAATCGCAACAAGGCTATAAAGTCATTGGGGTCGCTTACAATTATGAAGAGACACTCACAAAAATAATCGAATTCAGGCCGGATCTTGTTATTTTGGACGTGTATCTCCCTGATGGGTCAGGCATCGATTTGCTGCGCACGGTTCGCGCCCGGAGAATCCCTTGCGATGTCATCCTTATCACTGCGGCGAAGGAACTTGACGTTGTAGAAGAGGGGTTTCGTCTTGGAGCCTTCGACTACCTCATCAAACCTTTCGACCTCGACCATTTGAGAGATTCGTTGATTAAGTATAAACAATACAAGGAACGCCTGTCGAAGTCTGCAAGCCTGGATCAAAAGGTTGTCGACGATCTCAGAAAGATGCGTTCGAGCGCCGGTAAGCCGGTGCAATCAGGAATTGATTTTCGAACCTTGGAACGGATCAAGGCGTCCCTCCTGCGGCACAACGGTTTTCAGAGTTCGGAGGAAATCGCCAGGTCGGCCGGCGTCAGCCGGTCGACCGTGCAAAAGTATCTCGCCTACCTGGTGGAGGAAAAGGTGGCCGAGGAGAAACTGCTGTACGGAACGGTCGGCCGTCCGCAGATACTGTATCGGCCAAAGGTTTAACCCAACCGCCGGGAAGTCTTCGCTGGACCGGGCCGGGCTCTAACCCCCGGTCCGGCCTTTTTTGTGAACGCTGCGGCGGTGGCGGACCGCCTCATGGTCCGCCCGGACCCGAGGCTTCCGGGCCGGTGGAGCACCGCCCGGGCCGCGGACGTTGACATTATCGTAAGAATTATCTTTACCGCTTTATCCGGCATTTTTTTCGGAATATTGTCAATAGTCGTTCGGGCGGCTACAATTGCCATATGGGTTGGTATACATAATTCAAGATGGGAGGAAGGGAATATTGGTATTATGCTGGCTCATGTAGAGTGTGATCAGGAACCGAGACCACAAATGATCGACTTGCAGGGTGTTACCAAAGAATTTGTGAAGCCTTCGGGTGCTATCCATACGGTACTGCAAGATATCAATCTTTCCATAGACAAGGGTGAGTTTTGTTCCATAGTGGGACCGACCGGTTGCGGAAAGTCCACTACAATCAACCTCATCGCCGGTTTTGAGCAGCCGACGGGGGGCAGGATCCTGGTGGACAGGGAACCGCTGGAAGGGATCAACCGTCATGCCGCCTGCGTTTTTCAGACCGATAACACCTTTCCCTGGAAGACGGTGCTGGAGAATGTCTCCCTTGGCCTGAGACTGCGCGGGGTTGCCAAAAGCAAGGCCCATGAGGAGGCCAGGTATTGGATTGCCCGCGTTGGCTTGACGGGCTTTGAGCATCATTATCCCCACCAACTCTCCGGGGGCATGAAAAAGAGGGTTGCCCTCGCCCAATGCCTGATCGTCCAGCCGGCCATCTTATTGATGGATGAGTCCTTCGCCGCCCTGGACGTGCACACCCGTTCCCTGATGGAAAACGAACTGCTGGCCATCTGGGAGGATACCTCGGCCTCGGTGGTCTTCATAACCCACGACCTGGAAGAAGCTATAGCTCTCAGCGACCGGGTGGTGGTCCTGACCGCCGGACCGGCCGCCACCATCAAGGGGGATTACCCCATACCTCTCACCCGTCCCCGCAACGTGGCGGAGATCCGGTTTACCGAACAATTCATGAAGCTGCACGAGAAAATATGGAATGATCTAAGGGATGAGGTGATGATCGGTTATGCCCAGTCAGCTCAATGTTTACCAGACCGTGGAGGCCAGGAAGGCCGAGCTTAGGGCCAAAGCCTCAAGGACTCGCATACGTAATCTGGCCCTCCAAATTGTGGTTGGGGTCTTCATAGTGGGCATATGGCAATTCGGTGCTTATATGCACTTCATTGATCCTTTCTTCTTCTCGAGTCCTTCTTTGATTGTGGCCAAAATTGTGCAATGGTTTACCCAGGGGACAAGTGGCGGACCGTTGTATATTCATTTCGTCGTTACCTTTGAAGAGACGATTGTTGGCTTCATTGTAGGGGTGGTTCTGGGAGTGGTAGCCGGTTACTCATTGGGGACAAGTGAGATCCTCTCGGTTATCTTCAGCCCCTATATCAAAATGTTCAACGCGTTGCCCAGGATAGTGCTGGCACCGATCTTCATCCTGTGGCTGGGCCTGGGGATGTCATCCAAGGTTGCCTGTGCGGTTGTGCTCGTCTTCTTCGTCGTTTTCTTCAACGCCTTCGAGGGGGTGCGGGAAGTGGACCGCAACCTGCTCAACAACGCCCGCCTGCTCGGGGCCGACCAACGGCAGTTGGCCCAGCATGTGATCATACCTTCCGCCCTGACATGGATCCTGTCGAGCCTGCACACGGCTTTTGGCTTCGCCCTGGTCGGCGCGGTGGTCGGCGAGTTCATCGGGTCCACCCAGGGCCTGGGCTTCTTGATTTCCGAGGCCCGGGGTACTTTCGACACCGCCGGGGTGTTTGCCGGCATGCTCCTGCTGTCAAGCACGGGCCTGGTGGCCGACGGTCTGGTGGCCAGGCTGGAAAGGCTGCTGATCGGTTGGCGTTATGTCCGGCAATAGGCCGGGGGAGCCTCGAAGGGGGGATCCGATGAGGGAAGTCTGAAGGTCGTTTCAGGCGGTTCAAAGACTAAAAACGTCAGAGTCGTGAGGAGGGTGTGGAATGAAAAGGAAGTTATTGGCGGCCACGGCCGCCGCCATGTTGCTGGTATTGTTCGTGGCCGGTTGCGGGACGGGCAACAAGGCCGCATCCACGAACACGTCATCAACAAGTCTCCCCAGGGTAGTCATTATGGTGGGAGGTATCGAGAAGCAAATCTACCTGCCTTTCGAGTTGGCCGAGCGCCTGGGCTATTTCAAGGACGAGGGCCTCAATGTCGTGCTGATGACCGAAGCTGCCGGGCAGGATGCGGAAGTGGCGACGCTTTCCGGTCAGGTGGACGGTGCCGGTGGCTTCTACGACCATTGCATCGATCTGCAGACCAAGGGGAAGTATCTTGAGTCGGTGGTCCAGATGGCGCAGTCACCGGGCGAGCGTCTGATGATTGCCAACAGGGTCAAAGACAGGGTGAAGACCCTGGCCGACCTGAAGGGTACGAAAATAGGGATTACCGATCTCGGCTCCTCGACCAACTTCCTGGCCAACTACCTGGTGGTCAAG
>Ga0078972_1005534_pt1 | contig 31865 bp, 32 predicted proteins | sample YelNatPaOPGAMG01_FD_67568 | JGI IMG/M metagenome (GOLD analysis project Ga0078972, IMG submission 67568) | Hot spring thermophilic microbial communities from Obsidian Pool, Yellowstone National Park, USA - OP-RAMG-01 (SPADES assembly) (version 2) | ecosystem: Environmental > Aquatic > Thermal...
AAAGTCAAGAAAAAAATTACATTAGTTTTTGTTGATATAACAATAAAATCAAAGTATGTAAAAAAATTACATTTTTTTGGATAAAAAAATTTCGGTTAGTTTTTGGCGCGATGCCAGGATAATCACGCTGTTGCTAAAAACCCAAAACAAACAAAAAACAAACAAACAAAACAAACCAAAAACAAACGCCGTTCTCCAAAAACAAACGAAATAAACCAAAACAAACCGCGCCTTCGCCGCCGCCTTTTGTCAAAATCTTCATCGTTTTGTCTGATTTTAGACACAACGATTGAAACAGTTTTGTCTGATTTCAGACACAACTGTCAACATCATCGTTTTTGCTTCCAAATCTATCCCTCAAAAAACCGTTTTAGCGCGCATTCTTTTCAACGTGGTGATGATTTGGAGGGGTTCATAGACTAATTCATCATCTAACTAAAAAAAATATCAAAAATGGCGTTTTATTTAGATGTGCTATTTTTACAAGCTTATCTAACCAAAAAAAGGCAAAAATAGGCTATTTTTTGAATGTAGATGTTGATAAAACAATAAAAACTAAAAAAAATTGGAATAGCGGTCTATTTTTTCCAAAATTGCCACCAACGCTTATTGGGTCTTTGCGGTATTGCTAGCTGTTTAAAAACGTTGAGTTCGCCTTGCAGCTCTCCGCACTTAACCAGCAAACCTTGATATTGCCTTTGAAGCTCTTCGTATTTTTCTATTTTTACTACATTATCGGCATTGTAAAGACAATCAAGCGATTTAGCGATTAGTTCGCTGTCGTTTTTCGCGTTTAGTTTTTCTTTAAGTTCGTTGAGCTTTTTTATCATTTCATCATCAAACCGCAAATTCTTTTGCATATCCTCTCCAAGCAGCCGCTACATTCCGCTACGTCGTGCTATGTTCCGCTACTTTTCTAATATCACAATGTTTTTTTCTTTGCAAGCATTAAATAGCAGCCGCTACATTCCGCTACATTCCGCTAGTTTGTTGTTTTTATGCTGTTTTTACTACGCCGCTTTTGACAAACGAAGCGCAAAATGTCTTTCCGCGTCAAGTTTTGTCAAAGTATGTCAAGCCGTTAACTACTTTTTACAAAAAAAAATGCCTTTTTGCGTCAAATCGCGTCAAATCGTGACGCGATTCGTCAAAACGTGTCAAAACAGGTAAAATGTGGCACAAAAAGCAATTTGTAGCAAACTGCTTAATTTACTTTTTTAGCTTGACTTTTGTTTAAATGAGCTTAAATTATTTTAGTTGCTGCATTAATGATGTAGCAGCTAAAAACTTTTATTTTCAAGGAGGCGTGATGCCCGAAAAAAGGCAAGCGCAAAGGAGGTAAGGATGTTGACTTTTACTGCATTGGCAGTTTCTATTATGGCTGTCATAGGCTTTTTTAAATGGCGCAGAGCTATTCAAGACCCATTAACTTTAATGGCTAGCAACAATCGAAAGATGTGGGTTGAGAATCACAAGAGTGAATTGGGTTTAGATAATTTTAGTGATGACGATTTTTTAGATAAATATTTATTAGAAGAAACAATGAGTCCTTCGAATTCTTGGTCGTATGGAAATATTAATTACAAAGAAGATAATTATCTTTTTGAGCACTGTGATTTTGGATTTAATGACTTTACCAAAAACGATTTTTAAAAATAAGCTAAATCACACAAAAAAAGCGTGATTTAGCTTCTATTTTAACAAGCTTCAACTAACTTTTTGGTTTTGGTTCATCATTATTCACAGGTATATTCGTTGGTATTTTCAACGCTGTAAAATTATTGTTCGGCATATTTGGTGGTTGATGTGATGGCATTGGAGGCGGAACCGGTCTAGGACTAGGAGTAGGCGCATCACCGTTGTTGTTAATAATGTTTTTTGCCAAGTCTCCAAACTGCTGCAAGGTTGCTTTTGTTGTGCCACCCATCATTTTTATCATATCGCTTGTAACATTCTGCGGCGTCATTGCTTGAAAGTTTCTATCTTGCAGCTGTTTTTCAGTATGAATGTTTGTATCGCCTAACTCTTTTTTTACATCTTCCCAATTACCGCTGCTTCCCGCCGACAAAACCTTGTTAAACAAATTCTTTTGCTCTACAAACGCATTGTCAGGTTTTTCACTTGCTATTTCGAATGCTTTTCGCGTCATCGCAAGCTTCATTACATTCACAGCAAAATTTTGCCCCTGCTCTGAATTCAAACTCGCAGCTATTTGTTGCTTCAAACTACCTTGCCCCTCTAGTTTCATTTTTACTCCATTCCCCAAAAAAACAAAACCGCTTTCTGCTTGCGCGCCTAAACTTAGCGCCAACTCCGCCATTTGTTTTTTTCCTATATCACTTTTTAAAGCATTATTAACCGACATTTGTATTAATTGACTTTCCGCATCAACAACGCTTGCTGCTTGAATCAATGCCCCTTGTTTTCCAAACTTTTTCAGATAGTTTGCAATTTCATTATTTGTAAATTTATTTACAGCTGAGTTGTCCGTCGACAGCGCAGTTGTAAGCTGTGCTTTATACATATTCATAACATCAGCTGCTTCCTTTGTTTGTACGTAGTTACTTGCTGATCCAAACAAACCACCTAAAAGGCTTGCTTCAGCTGATTTAACTTGCGACCCCCAAGACTCCGTTGCATAGGCTCCTTGTTTGCTTCTATATCCCGCCGCCGCTCCTTGTCTCGCCCATTGTGAGATTATTGAATTTTCTAAAAACTTTGGTAATCCCAATCCTTTTACAGCATCCAAAACAGCATTAGCATTAGCATAACTATCAATATGCTGCCCCTGTGATGTTGTTTTCATCATAGGAATTACGCCGCCAAAATTTCCCCCCGCAGCTTGAGTACCCAAAGCACTGCCATACTCCGACTGTTTAGCTACATTCGTCATAAATTCCTGAAATTGAGTTAAATCCCCCTTAAAACCATTCTTTTTTGCTTCTTTATACGCTTCATTTACCCCCATAGCATTACCTAATTGAGTTCGACTTTCTATAGCATTTTCAAAACTCATCATTTTAAAAAGAGCATCATTGCCGTTTCCAAAGTACTGATGTGCTAGCTGTTCCATTTGCTGTGCTTTTGAAACAGTCCCACTTTCGCTATACTCAGATTGTGTAGCAGCCCATTGGCTAAAAGACATACCGCTTTGTGCTGCACCTGAATTAGCATATGCATCCCAAGCGCCTTGAATACCACCTTTTGTTCTTTCTCCTTGTTTTCCTCCAAGCGTATTTGCATTTGTTGCCCCAGCTGATCCTCCTGCTGCATTAGTAAACACTTCTCCAACGCCAAGTTGAAAAGATCGATTTCCTATCTCCCCCTGCATCATCTTATTAAATCCTAGTGCACTATATGTTGCCAGTGTCGCCGCCGGATTTGATGCATTAGCCTCTACAAGCTTTTGCGCCGCTATATCCGTCGGCATATTATTTGCCTTAGCCGCCATATCCAATTGTTTAAACTGTGCCGCCTCCGCTTGTTCTCTTTGAGCGCCACCCATATCCGCCATACTGCTTGCAGCCCTCGCTGCTGCCGCCTTGCTTAAACCAGCAACAGAACCCGCAACCGCTGTCATAGCATAAGACGAACCGCTTGCAAGCGCAAAGGCTAAGACAGGCACAGAGAACATTATATCACCTGCTATAGCCATAAGCGTATAAGTATGCCCCATTAGATAGCCCCAATTTTGCGGCGCAATGGAACTCACGCCCAAAGTATTATACGTCTGCGCCGCTGATGCTTGAACTATAGCATTAACAACTGCCGCAAGCGGTGCCCAGAACGCAATCCACATTAGTAAATCAAATGCCATTAATGCAAACTTTTTTGTAAGCTGCGGTATAAACATCATAGCGAATACTATCGGTAAAATTGCGTAAACAAGCACGCAGACAATCGCAAACGACATCGGAAGCATTTGCTGAGCGATTGCATAGCTAGTTGTCATCGTAGTTGTTGTTTCAAGTATATTTTGCGTCAAGGCATTGTTTAAAGCATTCGGATTTAAGCCATTTTGAGCTGCAAAGCTTTGCAGTGCAGGGTTAAAAGAATTAATCAAAACCGCTTGAGCTAACATTTGCTGCGAAGACACAGAACCAGAGATTATATAATTAAGAGTACTTTGCAGTAAATCAATATTTGAGTTTGAGTTTGCATATGCGCCAGCACCAGACATGCCTAATATCATCTGATTCGTATAAGCTTTGGATATAGAACCAGTTGGGCTGTTAATTGCATTGGTAATATCATTGTTAAGATTTGTATACATTTGCGAACAAGTTACCGATGTACCACCAGGATTAGATTGACTGTAGTAATTAGTTACCCATGCATTAGACAAGTTTGTTTTAATAGTTTCAAGTAAGTTCGTGCTTTGAGCGATGTCATTGACGCTTGGACCTGAGCCGTTATTCATTAGCATAGCAGGAAAAACGCAGTCTTTAAAATAGTTACTTATATTCATAGTTAAAAATTGATCTGATGGCTGCAATTGACCAAGAGATTCTATAGCCATCAAACCGCTTGTCATTCCGTTATTATAACTCATAGAATCAGGAAACCCAGATGATTGAAAGCCTTGATCGAATAAATCGGCAAACCCATTTGTAATTTTATTGCTGATATGAACGACTTCAGCGAAAGCTAAAGGAACATTGGTAACAGCGGTTTGAAAACTATTAAGCGGGTCATAAATAACAAGCGTTTCTTGTGGTTTCCAACCGCCGTAGTAAAGCACTACAACAGTACCAATAGCAACAAGAAGACCGTGATGTCCGCTGCCGCCTTCTGAGTTTACCATGTGCCAACGTCCAAGCATTAAAGCACCGGCAAGATTCATCATTAAAACAAGCAATGTATGGTAATCGGCGCTGTTTAAAACATAGACTATACTTGTGAGTATATTAGCCATTATTGGCCCATTGCCGTAAAAAATCGTCTCCATTGCTTCCTCCTATTCGCTGCTTTTAGTAGGTTGTTTTGATTTTTTTTCCGTTAGCCAGATTGAAAAAACGATTGATGCAATAATCAGAACAGCATTAATAATCATTCTGATTGTATTATTTTTATCAAATACAAACTCCGCTATCGCACCGCTTGCAATCCAGCTAAAGACGACTAACAAAAAGTAAATTGCAAGGTTGTAATAAAGCTTTGCCTTTGCTCTTTCTTTTTCATCTGCAGCGGTTTTCCATTTTTTGTTCTGAAAAATGTCATACTGCTCTTGAACCCATTTTTGTTTGTACCACCAACCGGGTAAGAATAAAACTCCTGCTGCCCAGAAGCCGACAATCGCTAGCGCAATCGTCTCGGTTGCTAGATGTAGTTTGCTTAACCAGCCATAAACAAGTATGCAAACAAAAAACAAAAAATAGAAGTTTCGCCAGAAAATGTCCTTTCTCATCTCCAAATCTTTTTCCTCTTCCGTTTTAATTTTTTTCATCTTGAACCTCCTTAAGGTTAATTTTTTTTTCTCATAGACATTAATGCATTCACAAACAATTTTTTGTTTGTTGTTTGCTAATTAATGCAAAAAGTGCAGGTTGGAGATTTTTTTTGTTAGATTTTCTGACTAAAAAGCGGCAACGACAGTTGTGTCAGAAATCAGACAAAACTGTCGTTGGCATTTTTGAGTCTGATTTCGGACATAGCATTACCAAAAAGCTTTGCTGTTTTTCGATCTTTTTGCCAAGTAAGTATTGAAATCCGTTAGGCTTTTACTTACTACTACCCGCAACTAACGCTTGTTGGCAAATTTGCCCACAAGCGTTCGTTCTCATTATCGTTTTTTGTAGATTTTTTTTGTAGATTTTTACTGTAGCTTTTTAAAAAAAAACGCATACAAAAACATAACAAAAACCGCATACAAAAGCCATTTATCAAAGCCGCTTTATGTTCACATAAAGCGGGCGGGAACCCCAAATATCTTGACATTTTTCTACAAAAAATTATATTAAAAGTAGATTTGTTTTAATCTTTTTTTTGTTACGTTTTCTGAGCCCCTTTGGCTCAGCTCCGATTTTCTTGCTTTTGCAGGAGTTAAAAGTACTTTTTTAGTACAGCAAAAGCAGGCTTTCAGTTAGCGCATCTGCAAAAGCGCTCTCTTTTCAGCGGGCACGGCTGCAAAATGTGTAGGTTTTTGGGTTTATGCGGCAAGGTTTTTGTAATGGTAAGGCACATAATTAGCAGCAGGATTTTCAACGGATTTAGCATCAACCGCAAAAGGATAAAACAAACAAAAAACAAACAACAAAAAGCGGTTAAGTCAAAGCAGCAGGATTTAAATCAGTTAGCGTCAAACTACGTTGATGCAAGCCAAAAATTACGTAGTTCTCAATTGCAAGAGATAGTTTGCAATACAGCAGTTGCTAAAGCTGTATAAAAACAAAGCTGCAAACGCAAGCAGCTTTAAAAAAAATGCGATGTTATTAAAGAAAAATCATAGATAAATGCATTAATATGTTATGAGAGGCAAAAAATGAGGGGCAGTGTTGTTAATCAAGTACAAACTGTATTTAGAAGCATTATCAAGTTCGGAGAGTCAAAGCATCAAGCAAAAGAAGAAGCTAGATCGTCGGGCGCAAAGACTTGGCACGACGTAGGAAAGGCTATAAATGTATATTCTTATGCAACTGCTGATTCCTATAGGCAAATTGCAATAGAGGTTTTTAGTTATGCAAAAGAAAACTTTTATGTAAAAGATATTACAAAACTTGAGTCTCAGCATATTAATTCATATTTAGAAAGCAAAATTGAGGCAGGGGTTAAGTATAGCACATTTCAAAAATACGCGGCGGGTTGCGAAAAATTGCAAGTAGCATTAGAGAGATACACAAATCAAAAATACAACTTTGATTTAACCGAATCGCGCGAGTTAGCACAAAAGGTCTTAGAACGAACAGACGCTCACCGCGCTTACTCTGATCCGCAAAAACTTGTTAATGCTATTCAAGATAAAACTTATCGCATTTTAGCCGGAGCGCAATTGACAGGCGGCTTTCGTATTCATGAACTTAATCATCTAAAAATATCGCAGTTTTCTGACTCCAATCAATCCGTTATTGTACAGGGCAAAGGCGGAAAAATTAGAGAAATTGAGCTAAACGAAAAGGTTTACAGCGAACTAAAAGCAATCGTTGAGAAAAGCGATAATCAAAAGCTTGTTTTTAACGCAAATTTATATAGAAATGAGCTAAAATCGGCGGCACAAGCTACAGGGCAGGGTTACAACGGCAGTCACGGTTTGCGCTGGAACTACGCTCAATCTTTATTCAAAGAACTGCAAGAAGCGGGCAAAACATACGAACAATCTTTGTTTATCGTATCGCATGCGCTGGGTCACAACCGCGCGGATATAACCGAACATTATTTGCGATAATGTAGGAGGTAAAATGGAAAATTATTGGAACGTATTTTGCAAGATGAACGATAATGCAAAAAGCTTTACGATAGCGCAAGCTTTAAACATTCCTGAATCATCGGCCCTTGAGCTTTTAGAAAAAATTGAAAATGAGTTAAAAAGACAAGAAACCCTGCTTAGTTTAGTTCATCAAAAAGCGGATCTAGATGACGAAAAAGTGCAAGAAATTGAAAAGTTAAAAGAGATAAGAGCAAGTCAAAAAGCTGAAAGAAAAAAGAAAAGAGAAGGCAAAATTGAGCGATTGGTAAGGCTGCGATATTATTACGAAATTAAAAAATTAAGAGAAGCAGGGTTTGCATGGCGGGCAATAAGCGAATATATAAGTCAAAATCATAAAAAAGATATTCATTTCACGACATTAGAAAAAGCATTTAAAAAAATCTCTAAACAAATCAATCAACAACAAAACTAATCCCAAACTGCACTTTTTTATATTAGATAGCAGCCAAAAATTGTCTTGTAGATGCATTAATTAAATAAGAAAAACTTTTTGGGGGTGTTTTGTGAGCGAAAAAACGTTTAAAATAGTTGTTGATCCGAAATTTTTTGTGCTTGTCAATGAGAAAAACAAGCTTGCTGAGATTGAATTTAACAGTTTTCTTTTGAACGATAATGTAAAATCAAACTATGCTAAAAACTTTGTTGAAATTTCGGCAATGCTGCGGCATTTTTTGAACAGAAACGATGTTAGCTATGAAACGATGCTTTACTTTAACAACAAAGAACAGAAAACAAAAACAATACATCAATTAGAACTCAAAAGCATCAAAGAAAAAAAAACAAACGAACGATTTTTGATATTTAATTTTACAAAAAAGTTTGCGCTTGAGATTGACGACAACGACTACACAGAGGAAGAATTAGACGACTATACTGTTGATTTTAGACAATTTAATATAAAAATAACCCCGCAGCAAAGCCAATTATGGCTTGAGTATCTAAATAAGTTTGCAGTTGATATAAATTTGGAGGAAAAATGAGAATAATGAGCGATGAAGAAGCGGTAATTATGATATCAATGTCGCTAAACTTTCTCTTTATAGTATTCGCTTGGGATTATCTAAAAGAATACAAAAAGTTTCGCGAAAGAATAAGCAGATTTAGAACAAAAGTAAGACAGTTATTTAAAAAAAACAAAGCAAGGTATGAGGCAAGGCTGCAAAAAGCAATCATGCGGATAAATCGTGAATTTGAAAGAGAGTTTAAAAAAGAAAAAGAACTACGAATAGCAGCCCAAGAGTCAGAAAAACAAACAAAAAATGATATGATTGAGCTGCAGCAAAAAATACAAAATGTTTTAAACGATGTTTTTGAAAAGAACAAAAACTGCATAGAATCAAACTTAAAAACGTTGAATGCTTTAAGAAGCAAATATGTAAAAGTTTTTGATCTAGAGAATGAACGCGTCAATATGAACGAAAAAAACAAGCAAAAATTGTTAGAACATTTTGAAGAATTTGAGAAAAAGATAATCGATGAAATTCAAAGCAGCAAAATAACAAAAGAAATTGTTGAGAAAAGCTTTTCTGAAATCAAACAAAAAATCAAATAAATAACAAAAAAATCGGCCATTCTTTTCAACGACATTGCGATTTAGAGACCTCAATAGTCTAATTCATCATCTAAAAAATTTACAAAAATACAAATGCCGTTAAAATAAGCTTTTTTAAAAAAACAGCTTCATATTTGCCCGACATTGATTTCAGTGGTTGGTTTTGGTTGTTAAAACAAAGATATTAAAACATTCATTTTTTTTGCTGTATCTTCGGTAAACGACGTGGGGACGGTTGCCGTCCCCACGTTATGTCCCAATGCTTTATTCACTAGTGCCTGTTTTATACCTGCTTTTTTATCGTAAACTATGCGGGCGACACGGTGTCGCCCGCATAGCTGTTCGCTTTTTGTATACGTAATGCGAAAGATTAAACTGTTTTTGAATGATTTTTTAAAAACATAAGAAAGTAGAAAATGGTTTTTTTATGCGGTTTTGATTATTCTAAAAAAGTTAATCGCTTGGTTAACCTTTCGCTTTATATGAATAAAGCGAAGTCTCACGTGGGGGACACGGTGTCCCCCACGTTGTGTTGGCAACGCCTCTTTGTAGAATTCTACAAAGAGGCGTTCAAAAATTAACGCTTGTTGGCAAATTTGCCAAAGAGCGTTCTAAGTTAGTTTTGCAATTTCTTCACCAGTATCAATAGGTGTTTTAACGGGGTTGTCCAAATTTGGACAACCCCGTTCATCATTTAATTCTTTATTGTATAATTTACTATTAGTTAATTTAGCACCTATTTTGCCGCCTATTTGATTGCCTAAAATCTTATTTTGCTTTGCTAACTCTGATGTTGTTTTTATATTCTTACTTTTAACAAAAAGATATAAAAATGATTTTTTTATAAATAAAAGAATAGGTTTTTCAAGTGATTTTGGATAAAAAATTGGCTGTATCTATACAAAAATTCAAAAAAAAGTATAGTTATTTTTTAAATTTTTTGTTTTGATAGGCTTTTTTAAGTAAAGAAAAGTAGTAACAATCTCTACAGTCTATCTCAAAAGCTTCATAAGGTGCGCTCAAAGTAACACAGTAATGGGCTTTTTCTTTGAATTCGTAATTACAGCATTTGCTTGCAATTGCAAATTCTTCTACGGTTAAATTTTCGCTGTTTTTGATATTGTTTTTAAAAGAGTTCGAAGACGATTTTTTGGTATCCGTTTTTGTTGTTATATCAACCTCCGTTTTGTTTACATTTTCCACTTTAATAGAATTATCCATACCGTTTTGTTTACATGTTTTTTGCCTATGTATTTTTACTTTTTCTTTAACATATTTTTTGCGATAATTATCTCTACATTCTTTGCTACAAAAATCCCTACACCCACCAATTACTGCATAAATTGGTTTGCCGCAAAACTTGCAAAGCTTTTGTTGTGATTGTAATGCTTGCATTGGTTTTACCTCCTCAAAGTTCTTTCTTATAGTATTAATGCACTCAAAAAGCTTTTTTAAAAACAAAAAACAAAAAAAGAAAAACACAGATGTTGGTTTCGTTATTGGTTGGGCTCATCAAACAAATATTAGCTTTCACAAGCGGCTTTTCATTGCGTTCGCTTCGCTCACTCTATTCAGCCGCCACTAAGTCGGCGGTTCGCGGGGTATTTTTTAGGGATCTTACCGTGGTACAGAGTCTCTAGTGTGTGTAGAAGTCTTTAACATAAAAAACAAAAAAGAAATTGTTTGCTTTTTTTGTACCAGGTATACCAGGTGCACCAGGGTGGGGGGTGGGATCAAGCAAAAAAACTTGCGAAGTTTCAACGTAGCAAGTGTTTTTTTGCGCTTACTTTATAATACTTTAATATTATAAAGTACTTTATAATACTTTTAGTAATAGCCCAAAATATCCATAAGCACTTTACAAAATATCCATAAGCACTTTACAATTTTTACAAAATATCCATAAGCACTTTACAAAATATCCATAAGCACTTTACAATCCTATTTTAACGGCAAAATCAAATGTATGTTTTTAAAAAATAGAAATGGCTTTAAAATAGGTTTTATAAATATCAAGTGATGTTTATAATTTGATAAAAATTGATGTTTCAGAAATAATTTTTTTTGATTTTTAGACTTCAGAATATCCTATCATAACAGCGTTTTTATGGGTATTTTCAATTGAATTATACTCAAGTTTTAAATTTTTTTTGTCAAATTTAATACCGAATTCAGCCATTAATTGCGATTCTGATGCTATTTCATTAACTATTTGCCACTTTCGCATGCGTGATAAATTTTTTAATCGAAATTCAATTCTTTGTTTTTCTATTACAGCGTATGGTATATCGCATATTGTTGAAAGTAAATTCCAAAAGCCATTGCCTTTAAATTCCTGCGACACTTGTTGAATCATGAAGTGTTTAATGATGCGTTCTGTAAAAGGGCTTTTAACGCGTTGATGTATATACTGCAGCTTATCTTTATCGATTTTGATTTTATTCAAATATTGAATTGCGTCTACAAAATCATCATCTAGCCTGATCCTAAAACCTTTTGCTCTACCTGTTAAGTTCTCAATCGTGCCTCTTGTGTTTCCTAGCATTTGAAATCTCAAAAAATCTGTACGTTTTCCGTCATCGCTTATTTTATTGATTTTAACTTTAATATCAGATATTTGTTCGATAATTTCAATTACATCTGAATCGCTTTTTTTGACGTTTAGCCCTGCTAATTTTTTGAGTTGATACATGTTGCTAACCTCTAGAAATTTTTGTCCTGATTCATTGACTTTTAATTCTCCTAGCGTCAGCAGTACCTCAAATACTCTCTGGTGTATAATTGAATTTTCATCTCTGTCAACGATAATAACAATTTTATGTTTGTTGTAGTAGTTTGTTATTTTGTGATAATGTTGTGGCTTTAATCTTGTTTGCTTTTGTGTGTCAAAAAACATTCCTGTTCGGATTGAAATCACAAAATCATTAAATCCTCCACCTATTTTGCTTAGATCTTCATTGATTTTTACTTTCATATTTTCCTTTTTACTTTTAATTTTTGTTTTTTGTTGTACTGCTGGCAGGGCGGTGTTTTTAGAATTCTTCATTTTGAACCTCCATATATAGCTCAACTAGTTCTTTTTCTTTGTCTTTATTGCTTTTTGCTGTTGTTTGTTGTACTTGTTTTGTTGCCGTTTTTGCCTGTGCCTGTGCCTGTGCCGTTTGCTGTTGTTGTGGGCTCTTAAATGGCAATTTAATGGGTATGTACTCTTGCATTAAACCCGCATTTGATTTTATCCTAAACAAAAGCCTTTGCGCGTATCCGTTTATATCTGGCTGTGTTGCTAAAACAAAATAGACCAGACGTGGCAAATCGGTTATTGCCATACCGCCTCTAATTGCCGTTTTCAAGCCGTTTGCAACGTCTATGACCGCATGTTGATCCATATTTTCGCCGTTCTGCAGTTTTTTATTAAGTTCTTTTAAAGCACCATCGCCTTTCAACGAATCTTTGTTAATGTGATGAGTAAAAACTAAGATTTTATCGGTTTCTGAAACTATGTTGTTGAATTTTGTCATTCCCCAGCGGACTTTTGTGTTGTCAACCTCAGGTATCATCATCAGAAATGTCGACAGCGGGTCTAAAACTATCATGCCGTAGCTGTCGTCTTTCAAAAGCTGTTTAAAAATTTGAAATTCTTTTGTTTCTTCAACGTTGCCGTAATCAGTTTTAAAGAACGGCTCTGATAGATATGTTGATATATCTAGCTTTTCTTTTACAAGCTCTATGTCCTCTTGACTATCCATTCTGCTAAAAATCAAATTAAGACGTTTTATGATCGTTGCTTTATCATCTTCTCCAGCCCAGAAAAGCACTTTTTTAAATTTTTTGAGAATATAATTAACACTTAATTGAAGCGTGATAAATGTTTTGCCTATGCCGTTGTCGCTTGCTATCAGATTTACCGCTCCTTGCTGTAATAAGACTCCACCTGCATTTACTATATCGCTGTTGCGGTTTATGTATTTATCCCAAGCTTCCGATACATTTTCAATGTTTTCTACGAAAGAACCGTTAAATTTGTTTTCTTGTTGTTTTATCAATATTTGTTTGATATTGGCAGGGTATATTTCAATTTCTTTTAAGCTTTCTTTATACTTTGCAAGCTCAATTTCATTCATGAATTCACTAAGCGTTTGCACTTTAAGTGAACTCATGCAAAATGCTAAATCTTTCATTGTTTTACTGCCGTAGAACCATTGATCTACATCTTTTATTCTTTCGTCTTCGTAATTGAATGCGTCAGGGATTCTAGCTATTTGTATATCATTTGTGTTTATCTTTTTTTGTTTAAGATTCTTGTATAAGTTAATAAGTGCACTTTCACCGCCGTAGTCGTTATCTGGCAGTAAAACAACAGCTGTATCAAGTCTTTTAGCCTCATTTATCATATCTAGTGTATAGCCGCTTGTGCCGCTAACTGCTGCAAAAACGAACTGACCTACTACTTTTTCCTGTATTGCAAATAATGCTGCGTCCATTGCCATTGCGTCAAATTCGCCTTCTACCAAAAATGTGATTTTTGTTGAGTCGTATATGTTATCTCTCATAAAAAAAGATGGCAGTTTTGAGAATTTGATTGTTTCAAAGTCGTGAGTATCTATTTTTCGCAAATGCATCATCGTAATGTAATCTGCTGTTGTCGTATAAAAAAATACTAAACTGCTGCGATTTGTTAATCTATTTGCTTGCTGTTCTGTAAAGCAAATAGATGACATGTAATCTTCCATATTCTTGTCGATTAATCCTATATTGCTATAATACTCTAGAAACTCAACTGCTTGTTTTTCGGACAAATTTGTGCGTTTGCAAAAATACTGACCCGCTAGTGAATCGTTCTTGATTGCATAAATAAGATTTTGATGTGCTTTTTCTCTAAAGTCTTCTAAATACTTTTGTCTTTTTCTTGATTCTTCGATTTTTTTTCTATCTTCTTCTGATAATTCACCGCCTGTAAACGTATCTACAGAGCCTGACTCATGGCAGCTAAAGCAGTTATAATAAAATCTGTCGTTATCACCAACAAAAATGTTGAAAGATGGGTGGTTGTCATCGTGGAACGGGCACTTTGCCGTCGCTCTCCTGCCGTTGAATGCGATTTTCCAGTCAAATTCATGTTTTGGGAATTTTTCTTCAAAAGCTGTTATTGCGCTTTCGATGTCTCTAATCATAGTACACCTCCATTTTGGATTTTTTCTATAGAATGCAAAAAAGTGCAGGTTATAGTTATAAAAAAACTTGATTTTTCATAAGAAAGGAGTATAATATTAATCATTAAAAGACCTCCTAGCTCTCCTTTGGGTTTGGGGTTTTTTATGTTTTCCATTTTGGATTTTTTCAGTGCAGGTTGTGTGTCGTAGGCTTTCAAGTATGCAGGCTTGAAAGCCATTCTTTAATAGCCAATTCATCATTTTTTCAGCTCCTTGCCTAGCCTGTTAGCGCAGGTTAGGCTTTTTTGTTTTTAGCTTAAAATTCCACGTTTTGCTAATGTTGACTTGTATTCTTTTGTCATTAACCTAATTAAACTTGATACCGAAAAGCTTGTATCCTCTGCCATTTTCTTTAATTCATTCCAAGTTTTGTCATCGATAGTAACAGCCCTTATCTTGTTCTTTCTTTCGCCTCTAACCTTTTTTTCTACACTTGCGCTAGTCATCTTTGCACCTCCAAAAAACATAAAATAAAAACTTTAAATATTTAACTAACTCAAAGTATATACCTTGTTTATAGAAAGTCAAGAAAAAAATTTCAGCGCCCTGATTGCGTTCGTTCATTTTTTACTCTCTTCTTCTTCTTGTCTGAAGAATTCTTCTAAAAATTTTCTAATAAGTTCAGAAACACTTATATTGCGTTCGTAGCAGTATTCCTGTGCCTTTTCCCAAAGCTTTTTGTCGATACTAATATTTCGTCTAATCATTTCGTCCATTTTCTTGTATTTCATACTGCCTCCTTTGATTTTTTAATTAAGCTGTCAACTGCTTTTCTTAATTTTTGTTCGTCAAATCTTTTATCAAATTTATATCTAAAATATTCTCCAAATCTTATATTTTGTAATGTATAAATCTCAAAAAATACTGTTTGATCGTTTTTAATTTGCATTTTAAACTCATCTATTGTAACAAGTTTAACATTTGTTTTTGTTTGTTTTCTAAGTTCGTCAATTATGATATGTATCATGTGCTTTGTAATTCGTGATGCTTGCACGGTTGGGATAAATTCAAAGTTTTGTTTTTTAAAAAGCTCAAGTTCTAACAAGTTATCAACTATAGTTTGTGCTCTCCTACCGTTTCCAAATCCGATTCTTGTAATCTCATCAAACATTTTGCACCTCCTTTGCGGGGCTTTATGCCCCGCTTCTTAATTAATGCATTTAGGTCGATAAAAAAATTGGTAGTATTGGTGTTAGCTTTGCTTGTTGATAAATGCTTCTAAGCCTTTTTGCTTTGATTTTGCTGGGCTTTGTTAGAAGCGGTGCATATCTTCGCATGTCGATTTCATTTTCAATTTCAGTGTAATTTGTTAGATTGTTGTTATCAAAGTCTTCAATGTTAATTTCTAATTCCGCTGCTGCCTTTTCTAACTTTTTGTGCTTAAACAAGTTTCTGTATGATTCTCTCATTAAAGTTCGAAAAAGGCTTTGATTTATGTTTTCTAAACTATAATATCTTTCAAGTGCAATCAAACATGCATTTTGGAAGATATCTTCTCCGATTCCGCAGTAAAACCTTTTTGCAAAATTTTCAAACCTTTGCAGTTGTGTGTCGTTCATAAAAGCCTCCAATTTCAAATTCTTATACAACAATTATACAACCTTTGTATCAAATGTCAAGAAAAAAATTACATTAGTTTTTGTTGATATAACAATAAAATCAAAGTATGTAAAAAAAATAGATTTTTTTTTGATAAAAAAATTGTAAAAATCAAGCATTAATCTGGTATGGAGTTTTTGTTAATTAAGCTGCAGCAAATAGAACTAACTCTAACAATTCAGCGAGCAAATCTTGTAATCATTAATCAAATTTTATCAGAACAAAAACAGACTCTAGCGCCGCTTTAGGGCAGGTAGCCACGAAGTGGCGTCAAGCGGTAGCGCCTGCCCGAAAGAGCGGCTTGTAAGAGTTAATCTTTATCATCAAACTTAAACCGATGTGGATATATGCTTTTCTTCTTTTTTTATAGGGGGGTTATAGGGGGGCAAAGCCCCTCCTATATGTTTTGGGGGTTAGCGGGGGTGTAATCCCCGCGAAGTCTATCGGTAGCGAAGCGGCGACCGAAAGCCCGTAGCGGCGAAGCCGCGTAAAGCGTTAGCGGCGGGCTTGAAAAGTCGCAGCGACTACAGAGTTTAAAAAACATTTAAAGCGTGCATTTTTGTTCTTTTTAAAAAGCTTTGAAAACTACAGACTAAATACTCTTTGAAAACTTAAAATTCGTGCATTCTTTTTAACGTGGTGGCTCTTTAGAGGTATTTTAGGTATAATTCATCATCTAACAAAAAAAAATACGAAAATGGCGTTTTAAATCGATGTGCTATTTTAACAAGCTTATCTAACCAAAAAAAGGTAAAAATAGGCTATTTTTTGAATGTAGATGTTGATAAAATAATAAAAACTAAAAAAAAATAGAATAGCGGTCTATTTCTTCCAAAACTGCCACCAACGTTTGTTCGGTTTGGCTGGTATTGCTAGTTGTTTAAAAACGTTGAGTTCACCTTGCAGCTCTCCGCATTTAACTAGTAAAGCTTGATATTGTTTTTGGAGTTCATCATGTTTTCCGACTTTTACAACGTCATCTGCGTCATATAAACAATCAATCATCTTTCTTGCAAGTTCGCTGTCAGATTTGACATTTAATTTTTCTTTCAGCTCATCAAACTTTTTTTGCATATCGTCGTCAAATCTTAAATTTTTCTGCATAAAAGCCTCTTCTAGCATGTGCTATTCATTGCTACTTTCTAATAGCACAATGTTTTTATCGTTGCAAGCATAAAATAGCATGTGATATTTTTTGCTATGCTTTGATATGTTATGCTACTTGGCGGGTTTGTGGTTGTGGGGGGGCGCGTGTAGGTCAAGCGAAGTGAAGTGCTGGCTTTAGCGAACGTTTTGCGTTAGCAAAACGCAGCACGAACGAAGCGCCAAGGTCAAACTGTGTCAATGTTTGGCAGGTTAGGTAAAGATGTGGCACAAAAAAATCACTCAAAAAATGTCAATTTTCCGATTTCATTTTGTGTCAAATTTTCCGTTTTATGCAATAATATAGTTTGTTTATAATTATGTCAATTTTCCGATTTTATTTTTGCTAAAATTCCGTTTTTTTAGCAAGATATTACTGTTAAGATAATCATATCCTAAGATATAAGTGATTTAGTTACTATGGTTTTAGGTATAAAAAACATCAATTTTTTCCGTAAAAAATTATGGAATTTTTGAATACCAAAAATAAGGTTTAAAGGCTTTAGAATGCGGTTCTAGGTTTGGAATTTAAACATAATTATTATAGCTTTGGTTATTTTCCGATTTGGTGGCAAACTAGGTCAAGGATTGGCAAAGTATGCCAAGGTGTGGCAAACTGTTACATGAATCTAACTAGTGATTTTTTGCAAAAATGTAAAAATCAAAACATCGATTTTTGTAAATTTACACAAGAATATAGTTTGTTTATAAACATGGTTAAAATGTAAAAATCATTTTGGCTAAAATGTAAAAACGATTGTAGGATATTGCTATTCTAACAAACATATCCTTAGATATAAGTAACTAAGTTACTATGATTTTAAGCATAAAAAAGTATCAATTTTTGTAAAAAGATTTATAACATTTTTTGATAGCTTTAAAAGCGATAAATAGCTTTACAATGCGGTTTTAGGTTTTACATTTAGCCATAACTATATAATTATGGCTATTTGGTAAAAATGATTAGACAGTTGAGTTTGATTTCAGACTAAACTGTTCGTTGACATTACTAAGCCGCACCGAAGGCTTGCTCTCTTTCGCTCTGAGCGAAAGAGAGTGCGGCGAAAAGCAAAAAAGCGGCAGGCGGCTGGCGGTAGCCATTAAGCCGCCATCTAGCCGCCTTTTTTGCGGTACGTTGAAGGTGTTTGAATGAAGCTATGAATGAAAGTTGTCGCAGGTAATACCGAAGCTTTTGACATTATCGTTATCGTTGTAAAGTTCTTTAACTAGCTGTAACTCAGCTGCATCAACGATGTTTTGATTTTTATACAAGTTTTCTGTAAAGCTTTTTGTTTTGTCTATCATCATTGTGAATTCAACGTTTTTTTGTATTTTAGTCGGAACGAATGGTATCAAATGCGTGATAAACGAACGATTTACATCTGCAAATATCCTGCAGTGTGCGACCGTTTGTTTTGGTTGTGCCGCTGCCGTTGAGTTTGTGCCGTTTGTTCCGTTTGCCGCTGCCGTGCCTGTTAGTGCTGCTAAAATAGCTGCACTAACTAAAAGTGTGTTTAGCTTCATGCTAACCTCCTTAAAAAAGATTTTTTTACTGCTATTACTATTAATGCGATTAGAACTAAAAAAATAATTATCAAAAAAACTTTGCTGTGGTGCTTTGGCTGCGGTGGTTGTTGCACTTTTAACAACGGCGGCTGTGGTGGATTGATAAAGTGTTTGTTTAGCAGTGATGTGTCTGAAAATGTTACACTAGGAGCTGTTGCATTTTCGTTGTATTGAACGGCTGCTAACAAATAGCATGCTTTTTTATCATCGCTTGTTGTATCACAGTTATATTTGAATGCTGCAAGCTTTTTGTTATCTTTTAAAATATCAGCTGTTGTTTGTGTTTTAAGCTGTTCGTATGTTTTATAAACTTTATCAATGTAATAATCTGCTTGCTCTTTGACTTTTGCAAACTCTGGCTGTGTAATTAACTCTGCAAACAACGTAGCTTGAGCCCATGCGTTTTGGCTGGGCTGTAGTATGTAAAAGAATTTAGCATAATTGAGTGTGTCATGCTTGTTTGTGAAGTCTAGCTCATCTGGTTTAATAGTTCTAAAAATTACGTAGCTTTCAACTAGTTTATCGCTTTCGTAGTTGTTGTAAAAGTTATAAAACAAGTTAACAGCACTTGCCAAACAATAAGGATATTTAGTTTGTCTATCACCTTGTAATGCCGTTGCTAGGTATTTGTGGAACAATGCGCTTGTGTTTGTTGATATGTTCTGCTCTAGGCTTTTTTGCTGTGATATAGAACTACTTTGAGAGTTATTCAGCTGTTTTGATGTACTAAAGCTTGTTGATAAAAACTCTAAAGCGGCATTAACGGCGTTTGCACTGTCTTTTTTGATAGAATTACTTTGTTGAATTGTCAGCTGTAAGTTTTTTGACAGCTTTTGAGAATCGTTTATCTGAATTGGCAGTGATGATGAATAAAGTGTGTAGTTAAATGCTGTTGCGCCTGCCTGCAACGTTTGCCATGAGTAGCAAACTTGCCCGACGCAAGACGTTGGTGCAACCGTTGAGCCTTGAGAGTTGATAAAAGCGCTTGATAATTTTAGTACTGGCTGCTTAGCTGGTATATTGCAAGCTGTTACAAAGTTTGATAGTTTTAAATCATTAAGGGCAAGGGCATTTGCCCTTGCTAAAGGTATTAGCAGTAAAAAAGCTAATATAAGCTTTTTCATTGGTTTTGCTCCTGATTCATTTTTTGGATCAAGTTTGGGTCGTATGTGCCTAACAGTTTTAGTGTTTGCTGTGAATATGCCCTGCCGCCGTCTGCTTTGATTTCAGCTATTTTTTGATTGATAAGGTTGTAGTTATTAGTTGATACACAAGTTAAAAACCTTCTAACTGCTGCATCATAACGGTTATGGAAGCCCCAGCGCGGCAGATACGGGTAATTTTCATCTCCAATCCTCTGTATAATTTTATCAAGTAGATTTTGACTTGTTGTAAACGAACTAGAATTTGAGTTTTGGTTTTGATTAGAATAGCTGTTTGATGTTGCACTTTCTAGATTGCCGCCCGGTTGTGTTTGTATAGAACTCTGCGAACCGCTTGTTGTTAAATGCGATGATATATGCTGATTAGCTTGTTGTATTGCCGCATTATCAATCTTTACTTGTGTAACAACCCAAACATGATCTGAGTTTAAAACTAGTGTTGTGAGTGGCTGCACTAAAACATTACTTAACGGATTTGGTGCACTAAAACCTGAATTTGACGGCGCTAAACCCCATAAGTATTCAGTTGCATTTAAAACAAATTTAACAGGTTCTAATGAACGTATAAATGTAATGTAATTGTCAATGGATTGTTTATCTCTTCCTTTTAGGTTATTCATTAGATTCATTATGTCGTTAAAAACCGATTCTGATGAATGTGTTTTTATATATTTAAAAAACTCATTTGGAGTTGGTCTATTATGTGATAAACAATTATCAACACTAATAACATCTTCAGCAACAAGCTGCGGGTATTGGTTCGGTATTATTTTAGAACCCCATAACGCTAAGCATAACCAATCTTGCGCGTAATTGTGTTGAGTTGCATATTGATTTTCAGCCTTTAAAAAGTTAAGAATCATTTGGCCGTCTTGCTTTGTTATACTTTCATTATTCAGCATTTGAAAGCATATATCAGTCAAATCTGCATGTGCAACTGATACAAATAACGTAAGCACAAAAAATACTGCTAGTAACCTTTTCATTTTGCCTCCTTTTTTGTTGAGTTTAATTGTTTTTGTAAATTGTTTTCAAACATGTTTGCCTTGTTTGTTTCGCCTCTTGCATCTTTTTCAACCTGCTCCGCTTTTAGCTTATCTTCAGCAGCTTTTGCTTTCTCTGATTGTTTATCGCTTGTAAAAACAGATTCGCTGTTTAATTCATGCCATTTCTGTGAGAATTCATAGTTTTGCTTTTTCATTTGCAAATCTGTTGCATGTTGCTGCACTATGACGTAATAAAAAATCAAGGCTAAAACTGGTGCTGCTCCAATAAGCATTTTTAAAGTGTTATTCATTCCAAACCTCCTTACGGGGCTTTATGCCCCGTATCAATAGAACCACGAACAGGTTTTTGTTGTTTTATCAATGCTGACAATGGTGGATATTTGCTGTTTAAGTTTTTTACAAACTGCTTTGTATTGATACCGCCTTTTATACTGCCGTTTGCCGCAAATGCCGTGCCTGCTAGTGCAATAAAGATTGCACTAGCTAGAAGTGTTTTTAGCTTCACTCTATGCCTCCTGTTATTACATAAATCGATTGTTAGCAGTAAATTTGTTTACACAATGTGCGTATGTATACGGACGTTGTTTGCTAGCAGGGACAATGTTGCTTGGTTCTAAATTTGCACTATAAACTTTAACCTCATAGCCACCTAGACAGTAATTTTTTACATTTTTCCAATTACCATTTGGTGTTTCTTCATAATCGATTTCATACAAATTTTTATCAGATTCAGAATCGACGATTGATATAACGTCGCTGTAATGTACTGTAAAAGCAAACTTATTTGGTTTTTTTACAATAGAGTGTGTAGTTAAATCATAAAAAACCGTTTGTTTTTGCTTGTTAAATACATAAATTGGGAATTTTGGATATTTGTGATATTCTGCATAATACGATTTTACTGCTGATACTGCACTTTCTATATCTTTTTCTACGTTGTCTGTATAGTCTCCTACGTTTTTTTCTTCTATTTGTTTGTTAATGTGAACGGTATATACACGATGTAAAATCTTAACAGTCATGATAACTGCAAAGATTAAAATTAAAACACTAAAAAATACCCAGATTCCCGCAATTGTCTTAAAAAAACCGTCCTGTCCTTTCATTCTATACCTCCTTTTGGCAGGGCTTTATGCCCTGCCTTAATGTATTAATGCGTTAAGCAGCAAAAAAATATTTGATATTTAATTATTTTTGATATTGAAGATTGGATTTAAAACAAATGATTCGTTATTTTTATCGAATTTTTTAAATGATATTTTTGATTTGCAAACGGGGTATGAAAGCATTTTTAGATAAAAGTTAAAATCTTCAAGTATGCCAAATTGGCTTGGCAGCACTAGCTGTTCTTTCTTCTCACGTCTATTAAGATTTATACCGCCAAAACCCGTATCGGGTTTCATGATAACAGATTCGCTTGATTCAACGTATTCTTTCTCACCAAAAACCTCAGATAGGAATTTTTGTGTATTTGGATCAACTACTGCAAACGATAAAATTGTGTTGGCATTATTTGTTATTGTGTCAGCTGTTTCTTTGCCGTAAAGCTTTTGTATTTGTGATATATCTTGAGTTGCTAACCATATTGAGCCGCCTTTCGAACGGCTTTGCTCTAGTGCATTAACAATCGATGTAAGATATTGCAAGCTTGCAAATTCATCTAAGAAGATAAAACGTCGTCTATCAATGTTTTCACTCATCGACAGTATGTGTTTCATTGCAATATCGATTAAAAGCGATAGTATCGGTTTTAATGTATCTTTTATGTTTGAATAATTAGTTACAAACAAAAAACTAGATTCATCTTTATCAAGCCATTTTTTGATACTAAAATTGTTTTCAAGATGCTTAATATAATAAAAGCTGTTCGTATACTGTCTCATCGTCGATAAAACATCGCTAGAAACCTTAGAACCTTGACTAAAACCCTGTAGGTATGCTAGCGCTCTCTTTGCGATTTCAAGATTATCATTCTCAACTGCACTTTCCATTAACTCTAAAAGCTGCGCTTCAGAATAGCTGACATGATTAAAAAGTGCGCTCATGGTTGTTTGCTGTGTTTTTATCAAGTAGTGTAAAATAGCTGAAAAAACATCTCTGGCCGCGTCAACCCAAAACTTACCGTTGTCGTTTGCCGGCGGTATTAAGCTTGTTGCTATTGAGTCAACGTCGGCTGCTGTTTCAATCTCATTGAATAGATTCCAACCGCACGATCTTTCGTCAAGCGGGTTAAAAATGTAATCAGTTTTTGAATCGTAAAAATACGATAAATAATCACCTTTGACATCGTAAATAATCGCTTTTTCACCTCTTGCCCTAAGTTTTTCAATAACTTGGTTTAAACTTTGAGTTTTGCCTGTGCCTGGTCTACCTATCAGGAGAAAGTGGCGGTTTTCAACCTTGTATGGTATTTTGATATCTCCAAATGCAAGCGGTTGTTTTTCTGCTGCCGTTTCTTTATCAAGCAGTGCAACATACTTTTTTTCGTCTAATATCTGTGTACCTCTTAAAAACTTGTCATTAACAATGTTTTCGCTCTTTTCTTTAAAATATTTTAATATTCGTGGATAAAAAAATAAAACAAACGGCAGTTCAAGAATGTATAAAAAGAATGTTTTTACAAAGTAGAATTTTATAAATTCAAAAAACGCAACAAATGGTGCAAAAAAATCGTTTGCAAAAACATTAACATCAAAAGCATAATTAAAAAATGCTATAACATTATGAAAATGAAAAAGTAAAAAGAATAATGTATTTATAATAAAACAGGCTAGTAAAATAAAAGATATAATTGTTTTATACATCTTTATTGTCATTGACAAGTTATTGAAGACGTATTCAAAACCTTTAAACTTATACGGGACTTTGTAATCTTTTAAATCGTTGTTGTTGTTTGGCATGTTATCACCTACCAAATTTTTGCTTTATAGAATTAATTTGCTGTTCTAAAACCGTGCAGTCTTTTTCACCTGTTTCTGCAAAAAAGTTCAAAACCGTGTTTGCGATTTCGCTGATAAATTTTTGCTCTTGTTCCTGTTTGATTCTCTTTTCTAGCTCCTGCAGCTTTCTGATTCTCTCTCTGATTTTCTGCAAATCTGTTTTCATCTTAAAACCTCCTTAAAGTTTTTTACTCTCATTTACATTAATGCATTTACAAACAAAAAAATTATCGGTTATATTTTCTCTCAACCTCTGATATTTTTTGCTCCATAACTTTCACTCTCTCTGGCACTGATGATATGTTTAATGCAATCGTTTTTAACAAATCAATCATAATATCGTTTGAGTTATTACTGCTTGGTTTGTTAATTTCAGCTGTGGTTTTTAGGTCTTTTAATGTGTTGATTAAATCGTTTAAAATGTTCGTTTCTGCGATGTCTTTATTGATAGATTCTCTTAACTTTTCTCTAACGAATTCGCTCAAGTTTTTGTTAGATAATTTTGCAAATTCTTTTAATCTTTTGAGTTCTGATTCTGATAATTTTATGTGTAGTGATTGTAACATTTTTAACCTCCTAAAAACAAAAATTTGTTTTCATATATATTAATGCAAAAAGTAAAGATTTTCAAATAAAATACTATCGATTAATCAAAAAATTTATTTAGTTTTTATCAAAGAATTGTTGTTGTTTAAATCAAAAATCGATAAATTTAAATCAAAAAAATCATTTATTTTTTATCATTTTTTTAAAAAAATCTATTCAAAAATTATCATTTTTTTTATCAAAAATTTGTTATTTTTTATCAAAAAAAACGGTGCTACTTAGTGCTACAATTATCAAAAAACATCGTTACATCATAATATCATTGTTATAAAAATAAAAACTAATGATAAAAATGTATGCTGTTCTACTTACAACCGCCGTTAAATCAACATCTTTGCAATCAACGATTGCGGTTTGTGTGGTGGTAAGATAGGTTAGTATACTCTTTTCATCTACTCAAGCTCTGTTCTTGATTATTGTCTATAGATTTCTGCTGTGAATTCTCAAGCTGTCGTTCGTTTATCTTTGATATATCTTGCTGTAACTTATTAAAATCTTTCTCTGATAAACTTTTGCTAAATCTATCTAAATCCTTTTCAGCTCTTTTTAGTTCTTTTGTTTCTCCTAGCTGCTGTTTTAATTCATTTAACTGCTGTTTGGTTTGCTTTAAATCAATTCTAAAAGTTTGATTATCTTTTTGTTCGTATTTGCCAAAAATATCTTTTTGCATTGTATATTTGTTTATAGTAATTACATTGTTGTTTTTTACTGCACTAAAAACATTTACTTTACGTTCATTAAAAAATGTTGTTGAATAACTTTTTTCTGTTCTATATTTGATATCTTTATTAAATACTTTTGATGTTTCGATTGCTTTTGTGTTAGATAAATTCTTTGTTGTTGATCCGAACTCTAAGCCGGTTTTTGTGTTTTTTACAAAAGTATTTGCAAATAAATTGATTTTGTGTTTGTTTAAATCTGATAACAATTTATTAGCTTGTTTTTCAAAAAAACTTTGTTCTGTTTTTTGATATATTTCTGTTCTAAAATCGATAAGATTTTTTTGATGCTGCTGTGGTTCGATTTTAATATCTTTAATTTTATCGTAGCGCATTTCTTCAACTCTTTTATCTGTTTCGCTGCGGTTTGACTGCTTCAAAAACTGCTTTTTATCATTCGTGTAAATCGTTACGTTGTGGGTTGCTCTACTGACTGCAACTAGTGTATTTTCATAATTTCTAGTATTATAGACAATTGCATTCTCAATTGTTTTGCCTTGAGAACGATCAGCCGTAATCGCATAAGCATAATCAAAGTAATTCTTTGAATCGTTAGCATGCAAAGTAATTGTTTTATCGTAAACTTTTAAATCAAATGTGTTGTTTTTTGTATCGATTTTAGTAATTGTTCCAAAAGATGAATTTGCTAATCTAGTTTCTGCTTTGATGTTTGCTGTTAAAATTACTCTCTCATCTTTTGCAATTTTTAGTTCTTTTTTTTCATAAACTGCAATCTTGTCAGCGTCTTTTGTAATATCAAGTGTACGTGTTTCAATACCTTTTTTGCTGTAAAAATCAGCTGTAATTTGATTATTTTCAACTTTAGTAATTATACCTGTAGCGCCTGAACCTAAGATAGATATTTGATTGCCTAAACTATAATTTTTTGATTGATATTTTTCTAATCCGTCAAGCTGTTTTCTATCAAAAACAGTAATTGTGAGCTGTTCTTTATCTTTAAAAAGTTCGTTGTGTATTGATTGATTTATTAAATTTTTATCTGCGTTTGTGGCTGTAATTACGTTCGTTTTTGTGTAATCTTTTGATAAATATTCTTTTGTAATTTCTGTAACAGCTTGTTTAGTATCTTTAATCTCTTTTACATCTGCTTTTTCTAATAAATCTTTGATGTTTTTATTGTAAGCATTTTCAACGATTGCCTTAGCCGTATCTGTTTTTTGTCTAATAATATCTGATAATTGTTCGTTTTTAATAATATCGTTTTTAATCAAAAGCGCGAATGGGCTGCCTGCCTCTACACCTGCAAGCTGCTTTGTATCACCCATTAGCACAACTCTAGAGCCCGTTGTTGCGGCTTTTTCTAAAATGCTGTTTAGTTCTTTTGTAGCCAAAAAAGATGATTCATCAATAACTAAAACCGTTTTTTCGTTAAGCTCCTGTCCTTGTTTTAAAAACTTTGCTGTTGTAACAGATTCTATGCCTTTGCCAATCATTTCGTTTACAGCTGTATTTGTTGTGCTTGTGCCTTTTAAAACGTAGCCGTTTTTTTCTAATTCGGTTTTTAACTCAGTTAAAAACGTTGTTTTACCTGTACCTGCGCGCCCCTCAATTGCCGTAACTTGGTCTTTAGCATGTAAAATAAAATTAACTGCTTTGTTTTGCGATTCTGTAAGCTTGTCATTTTTGTAAACTTGCTGTGTAATTGCTTCAACTTTGTTTTTGCCGTTCTCAACTAATTTAACAATGTTTTTCTCAGCTGCGGCTATCTCTTTTGTAGTAAAAATATGCTGTTCGTAGTTTGTTTTTTCTGTTTTAATTTGATATTTATCAAGCGATATTAGCTGCTGTTTTTGCTGTTCTACTGCATTTACAATTGTTTTTGAATCGTACTGCCCTGCACTCATTTGTAAGCTTGTTTTTAAAATATCAGCATTTGTAAAGCTGCTTTTTTTGCTTTCAAGTTCTGCGATTGCATTTTTAACAATATCGTTTGCACTTAGTTTTGTTTCTGGTTCTTTGTAAGATACAATTAGCTTATCAATATCGCTTCTAGTTAAATTTTTTTCTGCTAAACCTTTGTCGGTTTTATTAAAAAGTTCTGATAATGTCTTTGATTCTTTGCTGTTTCTAACCGCTAAGTAAGCATATTCTCTGAGTTTAGATTCGCTTGCGCTTGGATATTTTTTCATCAATTCGTCTTTGTGAGATTCTAAATAGTTATCTATCTTTTTGCTTGTTTGTGCGATTCCGTCCCAAACATCTTTGCCTAACCCTGCGATTTTAGTGCCGTACTCCTGCCCCTTTCCTGTTCGTTCAAATTCCGTTTTTATTTTTAGTTCGTTTTGTAATCTATAAGAAAGTTCATTTTCCATAAATGCCTGTATTGCAAATTTATTCATAAACAATGCATCGCTGTTTAGCGCTTTAAATTCATTATTTGCTGTTTGTGTAAAGTTCATGAATGCAATATGTGTATGCATTTGCGGATCTTGCCTGCCTGCAAGGTGTAGGTTTATCAAAGCTGCGGCATTATCGCTTGTTTTTGAGATTGTTTCTTTATCAATCGTTTCTCTGTATTGTATAAAGCCGTTTTCTTCTGCAAACTTTACTGCGTCTTTTGATATATCAAGTAGAATGTTTGATACTTTTTCTAACGTTTCTTTATCTTTGAATGCATAAGCGGTTAGACTTTTGTCTGGGCTCCATGTAAGGTCAAAACCACCACGATGGCTTTTTTTAAATTCATCTGATAAATAATTGCCGTTTAAATCCTTGCCTTTCGTTAAATTGCTAAAATCCTTGCCGCTTAGCTCATAGTTTTTGGTAATGTTTAATCTATCCCAACCATTGCCTGCTAAAGCTGTTGTTTGCATGTTTAACTCTGGGTCTTTGTTTAGATAGTAATTATCAGCTTCGTATTTTTCTAGTGATCTGTAAATGCCGCCTGTAGAAATCATAAAACCTCCTAAAGTTTGTTCTCACAAATATTAATGCTTTGACAAGTAAAAAAAAGTAGAAACAAACTAAACAAACAAAACAAACGTAAACAAACACTATACTTATAAACAAACTAAAACAAACGGTTCTAAAACTTTAGATTGATTGCTAAATAAACACTTTGTTCCTGTGTAAACAGTTTGTCAGCGGGTTTAAATAATTTGTTCGGATTGATAATAGACAAGCTAACTGTTTTTGACATGCTGTATGTCAATTCACTGCTGCTGTTTTTAAACTTATTTGTAAACGATTCTGCTTTGATTTTAAAATGCAAGCTTGTATCATCGTGCTTAGGACATAAACAGTATGTATGCTGGTATAATAAAACAGCTAGCAAAAAGTTACTCAAAAACATTTGATTGTCTCCTGATCTATTAATGCAAAAAACATAAAAAAAATAAATTCTCAAATCTCACTAAAAACATTCTTTTAGTTTTAAAAAAACGGCTATTCTTTTCAACGACACGGGGCTTTAGAGGTATTTTAGGTATAATTCATCATTTGAATTGTTTACAAAAATACAAAATGCCGTTAAAATAGGCTTTTTTAAAAAAACATCTTCATATTTTAACGACATTGATTTCAATGGTTAGTTTTTATTGTTAAAACAAAGATATTTAAACATTCATTTTTTTGGCTGTATCTTCGGTAAACGACGTGGGGACGGTTACCGTCTCCACGTTATGTCCCAATGTTTTATTCATCGCTAATGCCTGCTTTCTGCCTGCTTGTGTTTCTAGATACTTAGCCATTTTTTTAGCTGTATCTTCGGAAAACGACATAATGTCGTTTTCCGACTTTTCAATAACACTTTTACCTTTATAACCATATTGTCCTTTTTTTGTTTCTGGATACTTAGATACTTAGCGTTTTTTTAGCTGTATCTTCATTAAACGATGCGGGGGACACCGTGTCCCCCGCATAGCTATTCGTTTTTTGTAGATGTAATGCGAAAGATTAAACTGTTTTTTTATGATTTTTTAAAAACATAAGAAAGTAGAAAATGGTTTTTTTATGCGGTTTTGATTATTCTAAAAAAGTTAATCGCTTGGTTAACCTTTCGCTTTATATGAATAAAGCGAAGTCTCACGTGGGGGACACGGTGTCCCCCACGTTGTGTTGGCAACGAGTCTTTGTAGAATTCTACAAAGAGGCGTTCAAAAATTAACGTTTGTTTTGCAATTTCTTCACCAGTATCAATAGGTGTTTTAACGGGGTTTTCAGAATTCTGAAAACCCCGTTCATTATTTAATTCTTTACCATATAATTTATTATTGGTTAATATAGCGCCTATTTGCCCTCCGACAGCCATATTTTGCTTTGCTAACTCTGATGTTGTTTTTATATTCTTACTTTTAACAAAAAGATATAAAAATGATTTTTTTATCAATAAAAGAATAGTTTTTTCAAGTGATTTTTTTGAAAAAATTGGCTGTATCTATACAAAAATTCAAAAAAAAGTATAGTTATTTTTTAAATTTTTTGTTTTGATAAGCTTTTTTAAGTAAAGAAAAGTAGTAACAATCTCTACAGTCTATCTCAAAAGCTTCATAAGGTGCGCTCAAACTCACACAGTAATGTGCTTTTTCTTTGAATTCGTAATTACAGCATTGTTTTGCAACAGCAAATTCTTCTACGGTTAAATTTTCGCTGTTTTTGATACTAGTTTTAAAGTTGTTCGAAGACGATTTTTTGGTATCCGTTTTTGCCGTTGTAATAGGCTCCGTAGTGTCCACGTTTTGATGTTTAATACAATTATCTATACCGCACTGTCCACGCTCTAAAATCGTTGTTTTTATAGCCCTTCTCCTTTTACGTTCTTTTTCTTTTTTATACTGTTTACGATAATTGTTTTTACATTCGATAGAACAAAAATCTTTTAAGCCATTTAAGCCTGAAATTGGTTTGCCGCAAAACTTGCATGTTTTTGGTTGCTGTAATGTTTGCATTAGTTTTACCTCCTAAAAAAGCTCTCTTATTTATATTAATGCAGTTAAAAAGCTTTTTTAAAAACAAAAACAAATAAAAAAAGGAAAATATACACATTGGTTTTATTGTTGGTTGGGCTCATCAAACAAATATCAGCTTTCACAAGCGGCTTTTCATTGCGCTCACGTTCGTTCGCTACATTCAGCCGCCACCAAGTCGGTTCGGTTGGTGCTGCGGCGAGGCGCTTTTTTTAAAGACTCTATACTGGTACTGGTGTTGAGTCTGTATTTACAAGAAAAAACAAAAAAAGGAATTGTTGTTTTTTTTGTAAAGAGATTTTATGGTTGTGTGATCTTCTTCTTCAAGCAAAAAAAACTTGCGAAGTTTCAACGTAGCAAGTGTTTTTTTGCGCTTACTATAGTATTACTATTGTATTAGTAATACTATAAATATACTATAGAACTACCAAATAGCGCGACCAGAAATACCAAATAGCGCGACCAGAAAATTCAAAAATACCAAATAGCGCGACCAGAAATACCAAATAGCGCGACCAGAATTATTTTGACGGCAAAATCGATAGGTAGGTTAAAAAATCAAAAAAGTGGCTTTTAAATAAGATTTTTTATCTTATAACAAATATCAAGTGATATTTATAATTTGCTAAAAACTGATGTTTCAGGAGTGATTTTTTATGATTTTTAGATGCTAGAATATCTTATTCTAACAATATTTTTATGCATATTATTTGCAGGATTAAAAGTAATTTTTAAATTTTTTCTGTCAAATTCAATGCCAAATTCGCTTAGCAAAGCCGTTTCTCTTGCTATTTTTGCGATTATTTTTCTTTTGCGTTCCAAAGATAATTTATCAATTCTATATTCTACTGTTTCGCCTTTTACTACTGGAAAATCACATACCGCTTTTAACAAGCCCCAAAAGCCATTTTGCGTAAAAGTAACTGGTTTTTGTTGTGTTGCAAAAAACTTTATGAGTTTCTCAACGTATGCGCTTTTTGCGTTTTTGTGGATATACTGTAGTGTTTCTCTATCAATTTTAAATATTGTAAATAATGTTTTTATCGCATATATAAAACCTAAATCTAGTATAATTTCAATGCTTTTTGCTTCATTTGTTTTTTTACTAACCTTACTCATGACATTACCTAGAAGATGAAACGGCAGCTTATTTTTGTCTTCTTCATCTTCTCCTAAGATTACCATTTTTATATCAGATATTTCTTCTAGTATATTTATTATCTCAGTGTCTGCTGTATCTGTATTTATGCCTGCTAATTTCTTTAACTCATATAGATTTCTGATTTTTAGCACTGCTGCAGTTACATTCTGTACTTGTCTAAACTCTATTTCTCCTAACTCCAGCGCTGCCTCAAATATTCTTTGATGCAGTATCGTATTTTCTTTTCTATAAACAGCTACAATAAAACCGTTAAAAACACCTATCAAATTGTCAAAGTCTTTTGGCTTTCGTTGTCGTTGTCTTTGTGTGTCAAAAAGCAAACCTGTTCTAATTGATATCGATACGTCATTTAATCCTGTTTGTGTTCCTATCTGAGTTAGTGAGTTATAGCTTGCTTTTGCAATTTCTTTTTTACTGCTTTTTTTTCTGTTTCCGTTTTTATTTTTGTTATCTCCGTTATTAGAATTTATAGCCGTCATCGTATGCCTCCTTCTCTATAATTTTCTTGTGTGCTTGTATTATTTTGCTGTTTTTATCGTTTTTAGCTGTTGATGTTTTTTCTTGTTTTTGTGCCTCTTGCTGTTGCTGTTGTGTTTGGCTCTTGAACGGCAGCTTTATAGGTATGTACTCTTGCATTAAACCCGCATTTGATTTTATCCTAAACAAAAGCCTTTGCGCGTATCCGTCTACATCTGGCTGTGTTGCTAAAACAAAGTAGACTAAACGTGGTAAATCGGTTATTGCCATACCGCCTCTAATTGCCGTTTTCAAGCCGTTTGCAACGTCTATGACCGCATGTTGATCCATATTTTCGCCGTTCTGCAGTTTTTTATTAAGTTCTTTTAAAGCAC